>Ga0078972_1002616_pt1 | contig 58655 bp, 53 predicted proteins | sample YelNatPaOPGAMG01_FD_67568 | JGI IMG/M metagenome (GOLD analysis project Ga0078972, IMG submission 67568) | Hot spring thermophilic microbial communities from Obsidian Pool, Yellowstone National Park, USA - OP-RAMG-01 (SPADES assembly) (version 2) | ecosystem: Environmental > Aquatic > Thermal...
AGAACCTCGGGTTCTCGACCTGCCTCCCTTCGCTGTCTGTCAGGAAATGTCTGATCCCAACATCTATCCCAATCGCCCTCTCTGTCTTGGGCAGAAGCCCGGGCTCGTCCTCGACCTGAAATATTGCGAACCATTTCCCGGAGCGCTCACGCTTGATGATTATTCCCTTCACTTTCCCCTTGATTTTCCGGTGGAGCTTGATGGGGATTTCCCCGATCTTCGAGAGGATGAGTTTGCCGTTTTCGAGCTTGAAGCCGGACTGGTTGTAGTTCAGGGTCTTGAACCACCCTGCGCCCTTGTACCGGAGCCTTCCGACTTTTCTTCCGTTCCGCTTCAGCCCTTGCCAAGCGCATTGGATGTTGGACCAGAGCCGGTGGTTCTCACCATCTGGAGGACTTTCGAATACACCTCGCCAAGTTCGGGCTTTTCTTTTTTCAGGTCAACGATAAGGGTTTGGGTGTCTGTCTGCTTGAGTTTTATCCCCTTTTGCAAGATTTTTAGCTCAGACAGCAGATGGTTGTAGAGCCACCTACAAAGCTCCATGTGACGGTTCAAGGGGTGCGCTCGGCTGTCTTCGATGGATACAGACGGAATTTTGTAACTAAGCATGACTCTGCCCCCTCCACGCATTTTTTCAGCACATCCGAGAGTTACCTGTCCCATTGTGGCGAGGAAATATGACGGAGACCAGAAAAACTCCGCCCCAAAGCTTTCTTTCCTCTGGAAAGTTCCTCTGGATTTCCCTTGAAGTTATCGTCTTTTATGGCGTTGATGTATCGAGAGTCGGCTTTTGCCTTGAAAATCATGGTGGAAGTTGTCGCGCTCCAAATTGCAGAACTTCCACCCCTGAAACTCTCGCTTATCTCCTCAACCATCCTCGTCTTCAAACATTTTCTTTCGGTATTTCACTACTTGAACCAGGATGGTGCTGAAGTGCATATACTGAGTGGGGCGCCCCCTGTCGAGTTCGTATCTTATAGTTGTATGTTTTTCTCACATATATGTTCCGCCTCTCATCCCCTCCCTTTCGGGAGAGGACTTCCCGGCGGTAAGGTTAAATTTGTTCCTCGACTTCATGTGGAAAAGTTTATTTGTGGTTCGTACTAATAATATTTGTGGAATGGTGGTTTTCTTTGACGGGTTTAGAGGTTTGGAAGTCTCCAAGTGATGATCTCTTCCTATATAGGGTGAGGGTTTATGTGCCTGATAGGCCGGGTTCTCTGGCGAAGATAGCCGGTTATTTTGCAGATTATGGTATAAACATTTCATATTTTTATTATAACCGGTCTGAGCATCCTAATCGTGTTCTGGTTGAGGGTAAATCTAGGGATGATATATTCAAGTCACTTTATCAGGATCTTCTAGGGGAGGGATTTTTTAGGGAGTCGTTCCAGGAGGATCTTCAGATCACAAGCCTAGATAATATCCTTAAGGTTTCTGTTTATCTTGAAAACAAACCTGGGACACTCGCAAAATTCGCAGGTATACTCCGAGAACATGATGCTAACGTCACCTACATGATCTACAATGAGATGATATCAGAAAACAGGGCTGAAATAGCATTCTATGTGAAAAATCCTGGTGAGATCAGCGAACTTGCCAGGGAACTGAATGATCTGGGCTATCATTACAACTTTGAATATAGTGGAGTTGATGAGGAGGAATCTGATAGGATAATCGGCTTAAACCTTGTTGAAATGTTCTACTTCAAACTCCGAGAAATACTAAACGATAAAGAGGTTGATAAGATAAAAGAGCTTGTTAACACTTCAAAGAGACTTTCAGACGCGCTTTTAAGGTTTAATAGGGAGGCTGGCCGGAATCTTGAAGCCGGCCAGGTATTCGGGAACATACTAGCACTTGCAATATCTTCTAGGACGAAAGTTGGAGAAGCATTCCATTATAAGAGATTGCCCAGCCTACCATTAGGTGATGTGCTTTTACATTCCTTCAGGCCGCCGACAGGAGGCAACATCTACCTTTTAGAATATGATGGGGATCTTGTGATGATCGACGGCTCCTATGGCATATACTATGATAACGTGAAGTCTATGTTGGAAGAAAATGACTTGGATCCTTCAAGGGTGGATAGGATTTATCTTTCGCATGCTGATGCTGATCATGCTGGTCTTAGCGGATACTTTCAAGAAGAGTATGATTCGAGGGTTTTCATGCACCCCCAAGCCAAGAATATCATAAAAGAGGATAATCGCGCGGCAGGCTCAAAAACGCCACTTCTTGAACTTAACCACTATTTCACAGTTTTAGTGAATCATTTCACAGAATGTAAATTCCCGAAAACCTGGAAAACCTACAAGACAAGAAGAGAAGAAGAAATTGGAGGTTTTCCCATAATTGACAATTTCAAGGTTGGGAATGTCCATTTTAAGGTTTTGGAGAGTCTTGGGGGTCACATACCAGGACAGGTTTTCTTTCTATCAGAAGATGCTGGGCTTTTATTCACTGCAGATTATCTGCTATATGTACCAAGCCTAAAAGGTGATGAGAAAAGATTCCTGAATATTCCAAGGTTTCTTATGACAAGCACCAATGCAAATTCGATGCTATTCCGCGAAGAAATGCAAATTCTAGAAGAAGCAGCGAAAAAAATAGATGAAAAAACAGATAGGGGTTTGTTGATTTTACCAGGTCACGGGGACTATTATCCTATAAGATTAACCCTATAGACACCCCCCAATTATGGGAGGTTATTTTCAGGTTGACTATTTACCAACAGTAATTCCTGTCTTTGATGGTCCTCCACTCTCGATTAATCCTTGAAATATTCTATGGGGGGGTGGAGATTCCCGGTTTTCTGGGAGGTTTTATTCTAAGCTTCTCTTCTTTATTTTTTGAACCAGCCTGCTTCTTCCATGGCCTTTAGTGCTATTCGGGTGCTTGTATCATCGCCTCTTGCCACGCTTATCCCGATGTTTTCTCCGATAGCGTCTATTATCCTTGCTATTGCCTTGTGTGTGAACCCTGGGCATAATATTATTGAGTGGACTCCCTCTTTAGCGAGTTCCTCGCATATTTTTATTGCCTGGTCATCATCCTTTATTAGGATGCTTGTAAGCTCATAAAGGCTTGTTTCGATCTTGCACCTGTCCCTTTTGGGGTCTGCGTCAGGTACATGTGCTATAAATGCCGTCTTAAATTTTTTAGTAGTCATACAAATAATATAAAGGGTGGCAATATAATATATATTTTACCAAAAAAAATCTTGTGTGGGGGGTTTCTTGGCCTTGATACATTATAGGTTGGATGTGCCTGATACTGTTAAATGTTCAGTTTGTGGCGGGGTCGCGGTTGAAATCGAAGAAAGTTACGCAGAGGGAGATTTTATCACGATAACCTATAAGTGCAAGGACTGTGGACATATAGAAAAGAGACAATATGGCAGACCCACCACTATAATAGACTAAACTGTTTGGAGGGTGATAATACGAAAACCGAATATAAGAGCATCTCCGAGAAGATGAAAGAGAAACTGGGACTTGAAAGGTCTCCGGTGGCTGTTAAACTCGCACTCCGCGAAGAAGACCTGCCAGAGGGTGTTGAAAGGATAAGCGAACCCGCAAGACACTGTGAAATGGTGATGAAAGCGAGTAGAGGCGAAATCTTCTATGCGCTCGCAGAAGACCAAGAATGTAAAGGAGGGGCAGGTGCCATCGGAGCCGATGAAATGCCGGAAAAAGTTAAAACTGGAGAATTCTACTATGAACTGGGCCGATTTTCAAGTTTCCCAGCCGCCAAAAGAACCCTAGACCTAATCCCGAAAATAGACCTGAAATTCCATGCTGTAGTATACGCGCCACTAGAAAAAACAGAATTCGACCCAAATATTATAATAGTGGTCTGTAACCCAGCCCAGGCCCTAAGGATAGTCCAAGCCCTAGTCTACACCAAGGGTGGTAGAGTCAAAGCAGACTTTGCAGGTATACAATCAATCTGTGCAGATGCAGTGGCAGGACCATACACACGAGGCGAAGCCAACATAACCCTAGCCTGCAGCGGGTCAAGACAATACTCCGACATAAAAGAAGACGAACTCATAGTCGGTTTAACAGCCGAAAACATAGACTGCATAATAGAAGCGCTAGAAGAAATGGCATAGGAGGAAAAAAATGGCCGAAATAACTGAAGTAGTAGATGAGGCACGCGACTTGGCCGAAAAGATAAAAAAGTATAGGAGCGAGGCTGAAAGTGAGATCATAGCATGTTGGGTCTATGATGTCCTGCTTTCAATGGAAAAGCTGGCCAAAATCATTGAAGAACTACAAAACCGAGTAGATTTGCTTGAAGAGGAGCTAGAAGGTAAAAAATTCTAGTTCCCAAATTTTATCTTCAGATAATCATCATAGGTGTTCAGATTAATTAGCTCTATTTCATCTTCTGGTTCCACAGCATATAGGCTCACACCATCTTTTAGCATTTTCCAAAGTAGCGGGTTAATATTACCTTTATATGATGGCAGATACTTTAATAGTAGTTTTTTCGGGGCTGCGAATGGCATTCCAAGGCCCTTCGGATCCTCAAGGCGGCCGAACCTGCCCCTTCCCATGGTAGACAGGCTATTATCATCTTTTAGGTTTTTTATGATTTTTTTGTAGGTTTTTGAGGTTACTGTGGGCTGGTCTCCTGCAACGCAAAGACAAACTTTACTCTTAGCATTCCTCACACCATTTAAAAGAGAACCAGTCAACGGAATATTATCATCCGGATTCTTCACGATCTTAACATTCATCCTTGAAATTTTTGGGATTATCTTATCTTTTTGGTAGCCTAAGACTACTATGCACTCATCCACACCAGCCCTAAGAACATTATTTATGGTTTTTTCAATGATTGTCTCATCATTTAATCTGAGCAAGAGTTTATGGACTGGTCTAAGACCCCTCTTTTCCATGTCAGCTTTCATCCTTTCCCCTTTGCCCGCCGCTGTTATAATCCCTGAAACCATCATATTTCACGCCGGTACTAATCTGAGGATCTTAGCATATATCATCATACTCGGCCCTGAACCTTCAGTCCACATGATTATCATTATTGGATGGTCACCATCATTGTATACTTTAACATCTATTACCGGGTCGAAACCATACTCTAAGGCGAAATATCCCCAGGTTATACCTGTGGGTGTTGGCAGTCCAGCTTCTGCCAGAGCATCCCTAAGGGCCCTTGCTGATGGACATGTGCCATGGGAAGCATAACCTCCAGGAGCCTTCGGATCCCTTGATGATGTGAACTGCACAGTCTCTTTTCCTGGCGAACTTGTCCCTGGCGGCACTATTGTACCATTCCAAGCCTTTGCGAATTCCCTTGCATTGTATTCTCTGCTTATATCATCATATTCTGGGAAGGATTCGAGTTGGCTTGAGGCTGTTGCAACCTCCTCCACCTTGTAGTCATGCATGTAAGCCATGATCGGAGCGCCTTGTGGGTATTCTTGCATGTATTTTTTTGTTTTTTCGCCGAAGAATTTCAGTATATCCTTGGGTGGTACTTCTAGTCTGCCATCACTGAAATTGGAGAGTGAAAAGTCTATGGGTATCTTTTCCCCTATCTTCGCTTTCTTGTACCATTCTTTGAGTTTTGTTGCGTTAACATACTCTGATGGTATTGTGTTATTGTTTATTTCTTCTGGTGACAGTACTTTTATTGTCTTATTATCTTCTATGATCGCGATACCGTCCTTTGTCTTGGCAGCATAGGTGTAAGGTGTCTTGTAGGCCCATATGAAATTTGCTGGGGGTTGTACAACTAGTTTATATCCTTTTTTTGTTAGCATCCCCGGACCTTCGAATTTTCGGGCTCTTCCATCTGCTTCAACGCCCTCTGTTATATCTTTGATTGGTGTCATTATGGTTCCTGTGAAAAGGCTGTAGATTACCGGGCCTATCTGCTCTTCTTGGATGTTTTTGATGAGATAATCTGGGTGTATGATTAGGGGTTCTTTTCTTACCTTGTTGGGGTCTACTACTTGCATTCCAGTCACTACAGTGCTTCCTAAGGGTATGCTATTTATCTCCTCTGGATTTTGTCGGGGTATGTTAGCTGCAATATGGTAGTCTATGGGAGCCATTATAAGTATCACTAATATTACTACTATGATTATTACCTTAGGATTCTTTAAGTACTTTCTTAGCATATTTGTAGCCTCCCTCTCCTATTATGAGGAGCGTGTCATCTTTATTAGCATATTCCAGGCCTTTTTGGATGGCCTCTTTCACCTGTCTTTTGCTGGCTCCTAAAGTTCCATGTTTTATTTTTTTCTTGCTCGATTTTATATGCATGGTCTCTGATTTTATATGATTTGATGCTTTTCTTGCCTGATATGATGCTGGTATTATTAGATCTGCATTTGAGAGTATACTCGCTATTTCCTTGTCGCCTTCCATCCCACTCTCTGAGGATATGGTGTTTATTATTATGAGTTTGCCCCTTGTATCTTTTTTTACAAGTTGTAGTATTGCCTTGACACCGGCAGGGTTGTGGGCATAATCTATGATTATCCTAGGCTTTTCCCTTATCATCTCATATCTTCCTTCAATGCCCTGGAATGATCTTATGCCTTTGATGATATGCTTGGGGTCTATGCCTAGTATTGTGGCCGCGGCTGCTGCTGCAAGACTATTATATACATTGAATAAACCCCTTGTATTAGGTTTTATATCCGCCTCTTTTGAACCTAGCTTTAATGTGAAACTGTCCTCTTTCACATTGGCGGCTGCGATATCCAATTTCGGCCTTTTGTAGCCGCATATACAATGGTAATCTCCAAGGTGTCCGAGAAACCTTTTCTTGTATTCTATTAGTTTGTGGCAATATGGACATTCCCTATCCTCTGGGAACACTTCAAAATGGGATTCGAGGTTTTCTATACCATAAAATGTTATCTTTTCACGTGGAAAATCTTTGGCGAAACCTGCAAGTATGGGGTCATCTGCATTTAATATGACATGTTGGGCAACATCTAAAATTTCCCTTTTGCATTCTATATAGGATGGGAAATCTGCAGGTGGCAGATGATCTCTCGAGATATTCGTTATGATAGCTATCTTAACATTGCTGTCGGCAGCGGCCCTTTTTATCTCCCCAGCTCTTCCGAAGGTTCCTATTTCGACTACTGCTATATCACCTTCTAGTCTGGCTTGTAAAGCCGGTATAAATCCTGTGTTTCCTTGGATGTTAAGATGATGTTCCGGGACCTTGTATCCTGCAACTTTTAGGATGTTTTTCAAGATGTTTGTTGTCGTGGTCTTTCCATTGGTCCCGGTGATGCCCACAACCGGCTTTTCAACCTTAAAGGATGTTAATATATCCTCGACTGTTATGATCTTCTTGCCTTTTATGAGTTTCAGGATTTTCTCATTTCCTAGTAGGCTTGGCGCTACTGCTATACTATCAGCCTCTCTTATCAGCTTGATGTTATGGCCTCCAAGGTCTAATTCGATCCCCTCAGCCTTAAAAACCTCCCTTAGGGGTGTTTCATTTCGGGTGTCTGATACTGTTACCTTGGATTTCTTTGCGAGGATCCTAGCCATTAAACTTCCTACCGTCCCGCATCCACCAAGCACCACCACATTCTCCATCATAGGCTCTCCTTGTATTCTTTTATCGCCTTTTTAATGTCTCTTTTAACGTTTTTGTAGGCGTTAACGACACCAGGCCCCATATGTATTATAGTGTCTCCTTTTTTTGCATTATACAAGGCCGTTTTGACAGATTCGTAGACGCTGCCAGTTATTATGGTTTCTGTGCTTTCAGCGCCTTTTGCAACTTCTTCCGCCGCTTTCCAGTCTATTTCTTCTACTGTCTCATTTTTCGCGCTTACAATAAGCAGGTCAGCTGCCTTGGCGAGTATCTTGCCAATCTTGAATTTATCCCGAACAGTTAAAGTGTCAGGGTTGTCAAGGCTTATTATAAGCCCGCCATTAAGTTCAAGGCCCTCGAAAAGTTTTTCCATGCTCTCTGGGTTGTGAGCAGCGTCCATATAAACTTTCACGTTATCTATTTCATCTATGATCTCGAAACGCCCCATTACACCCCTAAATTTGCCTATCTGTTCTTTCAGATAGTCTATGTCGAAGCCTAGTATGAGTCCTATTGTGATGGCTGCAAGGGCATTTTCAATATTGAATATGCCAGGGACATTAAGTCTAATCTTCTCCCTGAGAGGTCCTATGTACTTTCTTTTGAAGTCTTTGCATGTGCACTGCAAACTTTTACAGTTTTCACAGACTAGTGTGGGTATACTCCCAACCTTTAGGGTGAACTCGGATCCTCTAAGACCATCTAATCTAATGTCTTCGGCTTTAACATCAGCTTGCAGAGACTTTGTAATGTATCTTTTTTCCTGGAACTCCATTTCTCTTTTCTTACCCAGACTATAGATTATGTGAGTTGATTCAAGCCCATCTAGGAGGTTGTTTATTATGGGATCGTCCCCATTGACTATGAGCATCCCCCTTTCATTGATCAAATCCTTGATTAGGAAATTGCGTTGTATATAATCGTCATAGTCTCTGAATTCGTCAAGGTGATCTGGGGTTAGGGTTGTTATGACACCAGCACATAATTCAAGACCTTGCGTCATCCTTATGGTTCCATGTGGCAATTCAAAAACTGCGAACTCACCCCCACGTAATTTGTCTTCTATTAGTAGGTCGACTAAACCTTCAATTACAAGCGAATCTTCTATGGATGAGAACGAAATCGTTGAATGTTTTCCTTCCAGGATATGTTTTATCATGTTCGTGGTTGTTGTTTTACCATCAGTGCCCGCCACTCCAATCATTGGGATTTTAATGAAAGAGTTGAGCACCCTCCCAATCATTGAAGGCGTTATAAACTCCTTTTCACCCGCTTTTTCTATTAGCTTGTATATTATCGAATTTTTTGGGACGTTTGGCGAAATAAAGATTGAATCCGCCCATATCACATCTTCCAGGTGATGACCCCCAAACTTGAATCTTATACCCTTCTCTTGCATTCTTTTTATTCTTTCCTTGGCCTTTGGGGGCAGTTCCTGGAACTTTTTGATTTCTGTGACTAGGACTTCATTGCCGAGATAATATAATAGTTTTGCGGCTGGTCTTCCCGCGTTCCCAGCCCCAACCACTAGAATCTTTTTCATTGCATCCACCCTTCTAGTTTATCCTGGATTTCTATGATTTTTTCCTGTCCATTACCACCTATAAGTATCCTATGATACTTTCTGATAAACTTTTCTAGCAACTTTAGGATCTCATCCGCGTCTTTTGCTACGAGTATCTTTGATGGCAGGTTTTTCGCATGTTCTAAGGCGATATCTGTTGTGTCTTCAAGGCCCGGGAATAATATGAGGACTTCTGGGGGTTTTCTAGCTATTTCTTGTATTGTTTCGAATCTCCAGTTTTCATCTTTTCTTGGCGTTCCCAGGAATATGATCTCAAAATCAGCCTCTTCTAGTATGCTTTTCATGGCCGAGGGGTTATCAATTTTCCCTATGATTATATTGGTATTGTTGAATTTATATTTTTGTGCGCGCCCCCTTGGCGGTTTAAACTCTTCTAGGGCAGAGTCTATTATGTGTTTTGGGGTGCCGAGTATGCTGGCTGCTTTTGCAGCGGCCCCTGCATTTAATCTGTTAAATTTCCCATATAATTTCAGTTTGCCATGGTATGGCCCGTATAATATTCTTTGGGGTGTTTTTAGTTGGAGTGATAGGGGGTCTTCTTGGTTGAGCAGGACTTTTTTATTTTTTATGAATTTTTCAAGGCTTTTTTTATAGTTTTTGATGGTTTTGTGATGGTTCATATGGTCTCGGCCTATGTTGGTTAAGATTATCAGGTTTGGGTTGAAGCATTGGTCTGCGAATTCTAGTGTCATGTCGCATATTTCAACGATTATGATGTCGTATTTGTCTTCTGCGGCTTGGAGTATGAGTTCTGTGTAGCCTTGGAATCCTCCGCCGGCGTTACCACCTACTAGGACGCGTTTACCCCATTTTCTGAGTATTTCTGTCAGCATGAGGGTTGTTGTGGTTTTTCCATTGGTTCCGGTGACGGCTATGGTGTATAGTTTTTTGTGATCTTTTATTATGTTGCAGAGTAGTTTGTCTTTTACTTTTTCTTTGATTGGTGTGTTGTAGAGGCTTGGGCTTAGCATGACAGCGTCGCATTCTCTTATTTTCTTCATGTTATGGAAGCCCAGATCGACTTCAATGCCTTCTAGGTTTTCGAGTTTTATGTTGGTGTTGATGTCGCTGGCGTATATCCTGTGTCCGCGTTTTTTAAGGGATTTTATGGCTTTCATGCCCTCTACGCCCAATCCTATCACTGCGATTTTCATCTTGGAACACCAGAATAGTCTGAGAATCTTAAAATTTTTATATGGTTTGGATTGTTGAGATTCCGCCGTTTTTTTCTACTGTGAGTGTGTGGTCTGCGAGGTTTTCTAGTTCTTCTTCGTGGGATACTATTATTATCTGTGAGCATTCTAATTCATCCAGGATTTCCCTGAGTTTTAGGAGTTGTTCTTTGCTGAATCCGTCTGTTGGCTCGTCTAGTATGAGTATGTCTGATTTTATTGTGGAGAATCTTTGTATGATGGTGTTTAATGCTAGTCTGTATGCTAGTGCCACGCTTGTTTTTTCTCCTCCGCTTAGGTATTCTAGGTCTTGTTCGTAGCCTCCTTGTTCTATGATTGGTGTGAAGTTTTCGTCTATTCTCACTGTTTTTTCGTTGTCTTCTACGAGTTTTTGGAACCAGTCTTGGAAGTGTGTGTTGAATTCTTGGTTTATTTGTATCATTACGTGTGTTTCGATGTCGTGTAGTGTTGGTATGAAGTATTCTTTGAGCCATTTGACGTATTCTTTGAGTTTTTTTGTGAATTTTTTTATCCTTTCTTTTTCTTTTATCTGTTTTTCCAAGTCTTTGATTTCTTTTTCTATTCTTTCAAGTAGTTTGCGGTTTATTTCAAGTTCGTTTTCATGTTTTCTTATCTTTTCTAGGATGTTGTCTAGTTTGTTTTTTGTCTGGTCTCTTTTTTCTTTTATTTCAGCTTTTTTTTCTAGTATTTGGTCTAGTTTTCTGATTTCTTCTTTGGCGGATTTTATTTGGTTTGTTTTTTCTTTTATGGTTTTTTTGTTTTCCTGGTATTCTGTGTTTTCTGTTGGTTTCAGTTTTCTGATCATTTCATTGTGTGAGTGTATAGAAGCTTTTATCTTTGCTATTTTTTCTTTTAGAGCGTCTCTTCCAACCTCTAACTCTTCTTTTTTTGTTTTAAGCCGTTTCATCTCATCTTGTATCCCAGCTTTGGCTTTTATCTTCTCTTTCAGGGTTTTTATTGTCTCTTCTGTTTTTTTTGTTTTCTCTTGGATCCTTTTTATTGTTTTTTTGTTTTTTTGGCGGGTTTTCTCCCTATCCTCAAGTTTTTCTTTGAGGGTTTCCAGTTCTCTTTTGGTGTTCTCATATTCTCTTATTTTTTCTCTGAGTTTCTTGTTTTCCTCTATCTTTATCTTGTATTCTTTTTTCATTTTTTCAAGTTCTTTTTTCTGGTTTTGTTTTTCTTTGAGTTTCTTTTTGATCTTGGATGGGTCTACGGTGGCTCCGCAAGTTGGACAAGTTTTTTCTTCTTTGATTGATGAATAGTCATTTATCTTAGCATTAACCTCTCCTATATTCTCTTCTATGTTCCTTATTTTTGTCTCGTATTCTTCTATGAGCTCCTCTATCTCTGTTAGACTCTGGTTGGATGGTCTTTTAATCTCTTCTAGGCTTTTTATTTTTTTGTGGAGTTCAGATTGTTCCCTTTGGATTTTTTTGTTATCTTTTTGGATTTCTTGGAGTCTCTTCATGTTTTCTTTCATTTGGTTTTCCAGGTTTTCTAGTTGGCTTTTTTCTAGTAGTATGTTTTCATGGTCTTCTTGTATGGTTTCTATTTCTTTTTTTGTTTCGCCCAGGGCCTTTTCTATCTTTTGCAAGGTTTTTTCTTGTTTGGATTTTTCTTTTTCCTCTTCATTTTTTTCTAGGATGTGTCTATTGTATTCTTCTCTTATTTTCTCGTTTTTTCTCCTCGCTTCTTCTATCTGCTCATTTATAATCTTAATTTTCTCCACTAGATTTTCTCTTGTATTTTCAGCTTCTTTGATCTTCTCATATTCTCTTTCAAGTCCTTTAAGGCAGTCTTCTATGACCCTACTCTTTTCTTTTAGTTTTTCTCTCTTATCTTCTATTTTTTCCATTAAAATTTTGTGCTGGTCTCTTTCACCCTCTTTATCCTTTCTCTTATCCTTTAATTCTTGAAGGTCATGAATCCTCTCTTTAAGTTCATCAGCCCTCCTATCAATCCTTTTCGCCACCATATTCGCGTTCATCTCCGCTATCTTATAATCTTCCAGTCTCAAGGCTTTTCTAATAGTCTTAAGACGATCTTCAGGGTTCATATTTATTATATTTTTCATCTCCTCCTGGGGGGTGAAAACAGCATACCTATATATGTGGCTTTTTGCACGCGGATTCAAAGGCTCATTATACTCCAACAGTTTAAGTATCATATCCTTCATTTCAGTCGGAGTTAACTTTAACCTACCCTTCTCTGTCCCAATATAACATTCACCCTGGCTTACACCACCACTAGTCCTTCTAAGACTCCTATAACTAGTATAAGTTTTACCATCCACTTCGAATGTGAGGGAAACATAACCCGTATTCGAGCCGATGCGGAGGAGACCGGCCCCGCGCTGACCGCCAAGACCAAAAAGGGCGAACTCAATCGCCAAGAGTATAGTTGTCTTACCAGAACCTATATCACCCTTAAATAATGTAACACCACTAGAAAAGTCTATCCTCGCCTCCCTGTAACTTCTAATATTTTTAAGTTCCAAGGATTTGATGATCATAAAAGATCACCCAGAAACCTGTCAAGTGACAGTATTCTGAGGGCGTCACGAAACATCCCATCCTCATAATCTAACCGGCGCTCATTAGCCTTAATATCAACCCTAAGAGTGGCTAAAAGCTCCATGGCAACATCAACGTCACAATCCCTGAGAACATCCAAATTCTCCATATTCTCCACAAAAAGGCTTCTCTCAACCTGTGGAACATCCTCCACCCTAACCCTTATCCTCTGTCTTTCACGTAACCTGAGACCATGACGGTTTATATTAACATGTAAAGCCCCCCTCTCTATAAGCAAATCCCTTATCAACAGAGGGTCTATCTCGGCTGTTTTACCTGAAGAAAGCTCACCCTTAATCTTCACCATAACAAGCTTACCCTCAACATCACAATCCCTAAGCTTGGAGATTATCTTTTCCATAGCATCCTGTGAGCTTTCACCCGTAACATCATGCTTAAAATAGTAATAATCCACAAGATCCAAAGGCACAAAACTAGCATCCCGGATTTTATCATCGAACTCAACAATATAAAAGCCCCTTCTTTTTCCCTTGGCGTTCGCTTCAAGGTCACTAGCATATGATCCAAACAATGGTCCTGGATAAACTATCATCCCATAATCTTCCTCATATTTCTTTATTCTATCATGTAGGTGGCCTCCTGCATAATAATCGAAGCCCCTGGGGAAAAGATTTAATGGGATGGATTCCATCTCTGCTAGGTATGCTGGTTTAAGTTCTGTTATGGCACTATGAAAGATGAATATTTTAAACCCTTCCTCTGCCTCTAATGGATCCTTGTAGAGACCTTTGAATTGGTCTATTTCCATGCTCATTCTACGAGCCGATATACCTGTAAGCTTCGCACCAGTCCTCTGATCCTCAGTAAAATCTAACCGGTACTTATCCTTTTCTAGATAGATTTTATCAACCTTTTTTAACAGATCCGCGCTTTCAAAGACGTCTATCATTGAAGATCTGGTTGGACTGTAATCATGACTCCCATAACAGACATATACAGGTATGTTGGATTTTTTCAGGTTTTTTAGTATTTTCGCGGTTTCTTTGACAACTTCCATGTTTGGGATGTTTGAGTGGAAAAGATCCCCGGATATTATGATAAAATCGACGTTGGAATCCAATGATTTCCTTATGGCTTCTTTGAACGCTTCAAGCTCTAATTTTTTTAATTCTGTATGTCTGTGGGCTCCAAGGTGACAGTCTGCCAAATGGGCGAAGCTATACATTGTAATCCACCTGCTATAGGTCTTCTGCTGATAAAAGTGGAGGTTTTCCCTCTTCTCTTTTCATTTTGTCCTTGACATGCTCTTCAAATAAGGGTATTTTGATAGGTACTGCGAATTTTGTGAATACACTCGACACTATAGCCTCCCCCCTGTCAAGGCTTGCTATTGTCCTGTTATCATCTGAAAGATCCTGTGAGGCGCTTGCTATGATCTCGGCCCTTTCTTGTGACATTTCATTTCCGAGGATTATCTTCGTGTTCATATTTGCAAGTATAGTCCTGGGTATTAAACTTACAAGTTGCGTTATGGCCACTAATCCAATATTGAATTTCCGACCCTCCCTTGCAATCGTACTATAAATGTTGTGGCCTTGTCTTTCTATAACTTCCTTGCCAAGGACTCTTGGAGCTTCTTCTATGACTATGCCAATCACTGGCTTCTCGTCTAGGATGCCTTCTGCCTTGTACCTTTGATATTTGTTGAATATGGCCCCGACGATTACGCTACCTACTAATAGTTCAGCTTCGCCTGTAAGCCTTGAAGTGTCTATTATAACTATCCTCCCATTTTCTAGGTGTCCTATGATGTCTTTGATGGTTGATTCCCCAGCATCTGTTGTGAAAACGCTTCCACGAGATTTTATTTGATCGTCTTTCATGTAGATTCCCAGTATATTATCGAATTTTCTTTTTATAACGCCGATTGTCTTTGGGGCCACCTCACTTATCTCTTCTCCTTTGATGATGCTTTTTATCCAGTTTTCTTTGTATGCATTGTGGTAGCGTTTTAGGGCGTCTCTTTGGGCGTCGGTAAAGTCAACTATGCCATCGAAATGTTCTGGTATTATCGATTTGATATTTATCCTGAGAGAATCTATCATTTCTTGGATGTTTGAGGTGTCCGAGGAATAGTATCTGAGTCTGTCCTTGTTGTGATGATCTTTTAGTCCTGTTTCGTTTCTGCCATAATATTCGTCGTGCGGATCTAGGACTAGCATCCCTATATTTTCTATGTCCATGAGTTCCCAGAGCATTACTTTTACCAGGTTGCTTTTTCCTCTGCCTGTTGTTGCTGGTATGAGAATATGGTGCGGTATTGCTTCTTTGGCGTCGACGTGTATACTTGTTTCAAGTTCCTTGGAGCCGCTTCTCACATTACCTAAGTAGAGTGGGTTTTCTATTTTCTCTTCCATTAGAAAGTTAAGATCATCGTCTTTTATACGTCTTATGCGATTGAAAAAGCCTGGTAAGGTCTTGGGCAGTTGCGGTTCATTATCTTGTATTTGGAGTATGGTTTTGGCTTCTGCGATTATATAATTTCTAAGTTTTTCATCGAGGAATTCCATATGTGAGCCATGGCCTTCAAGTTGTAACCCTGAGGCAAGTTCTCTCATGATCTGGGGTATCTGTGAATGGTAAACTAGGTCCTTTACTTGTAGTATACTATAGTTGCCATCAGCCTCTTCTGCGACAAGTAAGTCGCCAAGCTCTATCCTTGAACCGCTTTTTTCCCTTATAAAAATCTTCGAAGTTTCTCCTCCTATGATCTGTCCTATGGGATCGATTGAAACCCCTCCAAAATTGGGTTTTTTTAATCTCTGTTTATATTCGCTATCATGTTTAATCTTTCGTGGGCGTCAAGTGCCCTTATATGAGATTTCAACTCTTTTAGGATATCCTCTGATAATCCGGAGAGTATCCTTGTCTTATATATTTCCACTTCGTCCATGCGTACTCTAGCATTAAGATCAGCGTCTATTAGACCATATGGGTAGCCCGGAAATGTAGGATCAACAGTATTTTCTCCTATTGCAGATACTATCTCGACCTCGTCATGATCTACTTTGAAAAGGTCCATGCGGAAAATATACTCTGTGAGTTCGTGTAATTTAACAGCCATTATAATAGAACCTGGACGCTCCTTATCCTCTACCATTTCCTTTGCTATTGGATAATAGCACCATCTATCATAATTATTGTATTCGGCGAATTTTTTAATGGAAGCTATAAGTGAATTTCCAGTGTCTGTCGATAATGTTGATGTTTTTGAAAGACCCGCAAGGTTAACTCCCCTTTTGTAAGCGGTCTTCATTACTCTGTGCAAGTAATTATTTTCCCCTTCAAATGATGTTTGCAGTGAACCATCCTTCACAAGTATGTCACCATCATCAAGCTCTTCCTCAATTATATGCGCACTGAAACTCCATTCGGCGAATCTGCGGGCCACAGAAAACATTCTACTCCTCTGATAGAAATCTGGGGGTCCTGGGAGCGTGACTATAAGGTCTTTTTCCCTTGGAAGATATTCTCTATGCTCTTCTGAAAGTGGGAATATCCTCACCTTACCTACCTGCCCATCCTCAGATTCCCATACATTAAAATATGATAGGAACTCTATCTTTTCAGGTATCTGGGAGGATGGCATTTGACGCTCCCTACCCTTGAAAAGATTGAAATATATTCTGTTTATTTGGAGAGAGAATGTCGGGGCTTCGAGTATTGTATTATTCCCACCATCAACAAAAGCCATTAAACGCGGTTCAACATCCCTGAGAAGTTTAAAATTATCCTTGTTAAAATCATAGACCTTATAATCCCCTGATTGTAGATATGGCCGGCCCAATTCCCTGCTAACATCTTCCTCAAGGGCTTCGATTATCCTCTCAACAACCCCCATTATTATAACCTCCCCAAAAAAAGGGGGTTGATCATTCTTTTTCTATTATAACGGCAGTCCCATAAGCTAGTATTTCCTGCATGACATTAGAAATGGAATCAGAGTCAAATCTTGCGCTTATAATAGCATTAGCTCCAAGTTCCCTCGCATGGTCTATCATGCGATCAATAGCCTCCTGACGTGCATGTTCCATCATGGTAACATACTCTTTGATCTCCTCCCCAACTAGGGATCTTAAACCAGCACCTACTTGGCCTCCAAGTCCCCTGCTCCTGACAGTAAGACCGTAAACAAAGCCTATGGTTTCAACCGCACGATAACCAGGGACATAATTCGAACTTACAACAATGACATCTTTGTATTTCTTGGGAGCCGCTGGCCTCTCCTCTTCTAAGCGTTTTTCCTCGAGTTTCGCCCCACATTCTTCACAGAAATTCGCTTCAGGTCCATATTCCCTACCACAGGTTGGACAATATTTGGCAGATGCCTCCACCTTTTCTGTTGGCGGAGTTGAAGGTTCAACCGCCACTTCCCTCCTTTTCTCTTCTAATCTTCTTTTCATCTCCTCAGTAGATACCATAATAGTCACCTAATCTATTTTTCTAATTCTCATCGGATATAAATATGATAACCTCAACCCCTCTTTTAACCAGACTTTGGATGTGTTTCACATCTACAATTTTCTTAAATAGATCCTTTGCTAGAAATCTTATTCTATGAAACTTCGAAGAGATCTTACTTTATTTGATGTTGTGAGTCTTGTCATTGGAACCATCATCGGCGCAGATATTTATATAGTGGCTGCTGTCGGTGCAGGGGCCCTCGGACCAGCGGCTATACTATCATGGCTTATAGCAGGTTTTATGGCGATTATAATAGCACTTGTATTCGCCGAGGCTTCCTCAACACTACCAAGGGTAGGGGGACCCTACGCATATGCAAAACATGCATTCGGAGACTTCATAGGGTTTATTGTGGGCTGGTCCCTCTGGATATCATCATGGGTGGCTATAGCTGTTTTTCCAGTGGCATTTGTCTCATACCTGCTCCATTTCATGCCATTAGATCCTATCATCCAAGCCCTTGTTAAGATCCTTTTCATGATCTCCTTAACCATAATAAATTATAGGGGTGTGAAAGTGGCAGGTAAGGTTAATGACGCCCTAACTATCTTAAAATTAGCCCCACTGTTCATTTTCGCCCTTGTAGGTTTAACCTATTTTTTAATAAAACCTGAAATCCTAGTATCTAATTACACGCCATTCGCACCCCATGGATTCACAAGACTGGGCAGTGCTGTGGTACTTGTATTCTGGGCATATGTCGGCTTCGAACTCGTAACAGTACCATCAGATGAAGTCATAGAACCTGAAAAGACCATACCAAAGGCCATAATCCTTGGGATGATATTTATCATGTTTTTTTATCTTATCACAAACTTTGTTATATTAGGCATAGTCCCATCAAAGCTGCTTGCAACTAGTAAAGCCCCACTAGCACTTGCAGGTTACATGCTACTAGGATCCTCAGGAGCCATTCTAATGACCATAGGAGCGCTATTTTCAATATCAGGCTCTGAAGAGGCCGGTATACTCTCAACAGCGAGGATACTATATGCGATGGCCTCTGATGGTCTTCTCCCGAGGATATTCGCATCAGTGCATCCCAAGCATAGAACACCTTATATAAGCCTGCTCTTCCAAAATCTAACAGCACTTATAGCAGCCCTGCTTGGAACCGCCACACAACTCATAAATATTTCAGTATTCACCCTACTCATACCCTATATCATAACCTGCATTTCATTACCCCTACTTAAAAAAGACAAGATTCCAGCTAAAGCCATTCTAGGATTTATCATCTGCATCTACCTTATGGTCAACTGCCCCACTGATTCCATCCTATGGGGCCTGCTTCTAACCTCCATTGGAATACCACTATATCTAGGATATGCGACCCATCAACCCGACAAGTATGTGAAGAAAATAGCAAGACAATTACAAGACAGTATACTGGCCAGGAGAGAGAGAAGGTTCCTTGCAAGATTCCTAAGATCAATATTCAATCTTATGATGAAATTAAAAAAATAGCATCCCCCCAGAAACCATACCACTCAAACTTTTATCTGTAAAGAGGATAACAGCAATATATATTGTGGATGGATCAGCAACTTTATAAGGATGCTCACCATACAGTGCATCATCCCCCAAAATCTCACTCTAATAATCCCCAATTTTGATCTTTCACATCTAAGTCTTACCCCACACATAAATTGCAACCTTTCAACTTAAACTAGAATAGGGGAACTGCCAACGGAGCTAGTAAAACCACAATCATCCCCAATCTCATAAAAACTCCCCCCATTAATTGAAAAAAATTCACAAGAAAAGGAGATCATTATCCAATTGGATGGGTAAACCCAAATAATTGGCTAAAAAAACTCTCCACTACAATCATCTTATAATCCCCAAAAAAAAGGTAAAAAACCGAAAATTTAATAATCCCACCTCTGATAACCCCCACCACCACAATGAAATTGGGAAGATTATCCCGCACTTATAAGATGAGCATCCTAATGCTACCCCTCTCCACACTCTTCTTGGCAGCATTTTACCAGTATCATCACAGTAAATGTTAAAACTTGGATTCCAACCACAGTCGCATAGTCTGTTACCCCCCCCCAAATCCATACTCTTTCACGGCTTTTTTTCGCTCTTCCAGTGGATAAGTTATGTTGTTGTACATTGAATTTTTAGGTGCGTGCATTAATTTTATATTGTATTGAATTATAGAAGATAATACAAAATATGCTATGGAGGTTTTTTTCGTGAAAAAGTTTTTGCCGATTTTAATATTAGCCATTGTAGCCTTTGGATTTGGTTGCACGGGAACGCAAGAAAAAACATTTTCTGGGGATGGTATAACATTCACATACCCTGAAAGTTGGAAGAATCTATCTGTGAGCGAATTAGAGTCTTATATCCCCACATCAGAATTCGGCTCAGCCAATGTTATAACATATCTTGGAAATGACACAGAAGAATTTGCAGTCGTGGAATTAAAAGCATCAGGCGCCGGTTATGTGAGATCACCAAGTGAATTTATTGGACAAATAAAATCATCCATCCAAGACTCAAAGATCATAAAAACAGATGAAAACATGACAGTAGCCGGCCATAAAGCCGGCATGATCCAATATGCTTATGGGAACAATTATGTCACCATTATACATATAAAAATAGATGAAAATCATGGATACCAAGTATACTATTGGAGTCCCAAAACCGAACAGACCACATTGAACAAAATACTAAAAAGCTTCAAAATATCTTAATAGCCTACAAACAAAATAAGGGCCATAAATTCTCATCATTATTATTATTTTTTTAACCTTATTTTAAAAGATATCTCACTTATCCAGATGCCATGAGAGGGGGTGTCCTAGTTTGGAAATACCCTATCATGAGCTTGCAAATCGCATGAAAAATTTCAAAGAAAAGTTAAATGGTATAGATCCAAGTTGGGAGATGGCGGTAATATTCACCAAGATAAACCAATACTATTTCACTGGGACGATGCAGGATGGCATGCTAATCATACCAGCTGATGATGAACCAACCTACTGGGTCAGGCGAAGCCACCAACGCGCCCTCAAAGAATCCAAACTCAAAAATATAAGGCCAATGAAAAGCTTCCGAGACGCCGCCAAAGCATACGAAATCCCAAATACAATATACCTTGAAACAGAAAGCTTGCCATTAGCATTCTATGAAAGATTCAAAAAATACTTCCCAATCAAAAAATATAAGACAGCAGACCCAATAATAAAAAGTATAAGAGCTGTGAAGAGCGAATACGAGCTCGAGCTCATGAAAAGATCCGGCAAAAAACACCAGCACATACTCGAAAACATCGTACCCAACATTCTCTACGAGGGTATGAGCGAAGCCGAACTCGGAGCAAAACTCTTCCAGATCATGATAAAAGAAGGTTATCATGGCATCACAAGATTTGGAATGTTCGACACAGAAATGCTACTCGGCCACATAGGATTCGGCGAAACACCACTCCAACCATCCTATTTCAACGGAGCCAGCGGAAACCGTGGACTATCACCAGCAACACCACTACTCGGAAGCCGCCAACGCAAACTAAAAAAAGGCGATCTCGTTTATGTGGACATCGGCTTCGGAATAGAAGGCTATCATACAGACAAGACAATGACATACACCTTCAAAGGAAAAACACCCGAAAATGCGGAGAAAGCCCACAATAAATGCCTAGAAATCCAAGATGAAATCTCCAAGATGCTAAAACCCGGGACAAGCCCCTCAAAAATCTACAAGACGATAATGGATGGACTCGATGACGACTTCAAAAAAAATTTCATGGGTTTTGGAGAAAATCAGGTGAAATTCCTGGGTCATGGCATAGGCCTTGTGATTGATGAAGTGCCAGTCATAGCAGAAAAATTCAAGGATCCATTAGAGGAGAATATGACATTAGCAATAGAACCGAAGAAAGGCATCCAAGGCGTGGGAATGGTTGGAGTTGAAAACACTTTTATAGTGACAAGGAAAGGCGGAAAATGTATCACAGGAGAGAATCCAGGCCTCATCCCAACCACCTAGATATCCTGTAACCCCCTTTTTTAGTCTTAGTTGCATGTGTGGACTCCATTTACCATTTTCACTGTTCTTGGCTTTTTTTGGGCTTTTTCAAGGATATCTTGTGGATTGTCATAACAATGTAATTCAAAGTTCGACCCTTATCTCCACCCTCCCCTTTTTGTGGGTATGAAATGGTTTACCCTTTGAGGCGATTTTATATGATTGTAAAGCCCCCCCCCACATAACCTATTTTTGCAAGGTTCACCCCCCTATAAATCATCACTTAAAGATTTTTGATGGGGATGATATCATCAAAGTTCTTGTTGGAAATTATCTTTTTACAAAGGATGCTGAACACCCCACAAAAAATATTTGAGCAAGTGTAAACTTTGGATTACCATGCCCAAGAGTAGATTTTCACGGACAAGACAATAAAACCCATCCTAAAGAAATTTTCTGAATGAACCCTACCCACAAATTATCATAGATCTCACAAAAAAAGGGAACTACTAATACTGTTGTGGGGAAATCAACACTAAATTGAACAGTAAAAATATATATATTAAAATGTTATATAATTTTTCTATGTTTGGGGGGTGATCTGGTATGCACATCGGCTTGGGTAAATATTTTTTATTGTTCATGATATTTTTCATGGTGCTTGGATGCGTAAGCGCTTCTAATAATGTCACGATAAATGGTACTGTTCTAAAATGTGAGGATCCAAGCCAGGGACTTGATAGTGTTAACGTAACGATAAAGTCCATGGATGATAATACAATCGCTTCAACACTCACAGATGATAATGGGAAATACCAGATCACCCTCCCAGGTAATCTAACATCACTCAAAATTGAAGCAAAATTAACAGGACACCTAAAAAGTACAAAACTTGTTAACATCACAGGAGACCACCTAGAGGTCAACCTAACCCTCGGACAACCAGTAATCACGATCACAGCCCCATCAGAAGCATTCATAAATGAGAACTTTCAGGTAAACCTTACCTTTGATAATAACGCAACAACCCCAGGTTTCGGGCCCATAGCAGAACTCATACTACCACCAGAGATAACTTTTCTCAATGCATCATATCTAGGGTTCCCTGCACAATACGTGGACGCTGGAATATTCCCAGCCTCGGGTGAACTTCTAGATCCACTAACAAGAAACATTACAACAGGACCCCCAGGTTATCATCTGATTATCATAGAATACCCCTTCGGCAGTTTCGTCCCTGAACAGCCCCCAGCAACCATAATAACAAACTTGAAAATGGCATTAAACGCAACCATAGGCACCCCACTCAACATAACAGCAAGACCAATATTCAGATTCGGTAACAACCCCCTTGACGACCCAGCAGATGATCCCCCAATCTATGGCGAAGCTAAAAACGCCACTATCACACCCACAGTAATAAAAGTTAATAAAAGGGCTATTTTACATGAAGATGAAACCGCAACAGGCCCAAATTATCCATTCAATTACACAATAGAAGTGGATGTTGCAGATGGCGCCACAATACAAGATCTTAACATAACAGATTATCTCCCAGGTAATTTACAATTCCTGGAATTAATTGATAATGCCGGTGGCCAGGTCATCAACTTACCATCCAATACAACTCCTGGTGGAAACATAACAATAAAATTCCCATCAATAACTGGAGTACTAGGCATTGACAAAACCATAAAATATAGAGTATATGCACCAGAACTAGATAATACAACAAACCCAGTATTAGATCCTAATACAGGAGCTCCAGTGAACGCAACCAACAATGTAACAGCCACTGGAACATACAATACCACCAGTGTAAGTTCAAATTCAAATTATACAGTATACCTCAAATCACTAGCAATACAAAAAACAGTGAAAGATCTAAACGGAGGATACACCAAGCCAACAGACACCCTAGAGTACACCTTAAATTTCCAATTATCAGATTACTTCCAAATAAAAGATATCATAATAAGGGATGTGGTCGGTGACGGACAATCATTCCTAGAAACTTTCACACCAACACTAAATATTACAGAAGCCGGGAACACTATAAGCACACCATTCAACCCAGAAAACTATGAGGTATCTCATAATAGCACAACTGGAGAATGGACCATAATATTCTATGTATCAAAACAATTAAAAGACTTAGGCTTAGACGAGATGCTAACAGGAGGATTATATGAGAACAGAAGCCAAAATAGGGGCCCTACAATAGGCACGATAACATTCAGGACAACAATTGACATAACATATGAGGACCCCGCACATTATCCAAGCGGCGTTCCCAACCTTAAATCCAGGGATACAACGGTCAATAACGTGCAAGTTAATGCAAAACTCTCACACAACAACAATACAGTATCTGATCCTAGTGGCGCAAGTGTCACCATAAACGCCCCAACACCTGAAAAAATAATATATGCCATAAATGGAGTTATAAACGCCCCACCTAAAGTAAGACCCGGAGATAATGTAACATTCTCATTATGGGTTAGCATACCCACAACAAACCTTTGTAACTTCACAATATCAGATTTCCTCCCAATACCATTCTTCAGAGCAGATCAGATAACCAATTATGCAGGTCAAAGTGACATGCCAGCACCCGGACAATGGAGCATAGCATCAGATGACACTCTAACAGCCTACCTTAACAGAACCCCAGAAGTCGAGGTAAACGCCACAAACAACATGATCATATTCAAATACGGGCCCATAAATAGTACAGACCAGCAAGAAAGGATAGCCCACATACTATTCACAGTAACAGCCACAGACGAACCATTCGCAGATGAATTATACCTCACAAATCAAATGCAAATCACATACTATAACAGTCCCCTAGAATCCTTTTCAGAGAGTAAAATCCAACAGGTTATAACACAGGAGCCAAAACTCACAATAGATAAGAGAGTTAACAGCACCACAGGCCCAGGAACCATAGACCAAAAAGGAGATCTTATAGGTGCAGATGCAGGGGACACCATAACCTACAAGATAATAATAGAGAACATAGGCCACTGGAACGCATATAATGTAACAATCAAGGACAACCTAACAGCAAAATTAACAGAACCACAACTTATCAATGTAACAGATGGAAACGGAAACCCAGTAAGCTATACCGGAAATCTCTTCACCACAGGAATAAACATTGAAATGATACCAAAAACAGATGAAGGCCCAGGTGGAAACGATACCATCATAATAACTTTCACAGCCAAGATCGCGGACAATGCAAATCCAAGAGAACTTATAAACAATACAGGTTTGATCACATATTATGCATCAACACCAACTGGACCGAATTTTGTCGCCGATCAATCATTATATGAGGATGATGCTACTGTAACCATAGCATCACCAACCATGGAAAAGGAGCTTATATCAAGCACAGACCCCGGGACATCTGGCAATAACCTTACCATCGGAGAGCGGGGAACATTCCAGATCCTTATAAAACTTCCAGAAGGCGAAACCAATAACCTTACAATAATCGAAATGTTACCCGCAGGCCTTAGATATGATGGATACTATCTTAACACAACAGGGTTTAATGGAACCCTCCCAAACCCTATTGTAATCATAAACGGGAGTAACATCACATTCTTCTTTAATGGCACGACAATAGTATACCCTGACAATAATAATAGTACTGATTCCTTCAAGATCAATGTTAATGCAACTGCGGATAATACAAATCCTCATCTTCCAAGTATACAGAAAACTAACACTGTAAGCCTTAACTGGTATGGGAATCCCGGAGACCCTATAAGTACAACTTATAATTTCAACATACTACAACCATTACTTAACATTACAAAGACAATAACACCCAATCCTGCAAGGGCGCGGCAGAACGTCACAATAAGATTCAATGTCACCAACAATGGTCTATCCCCGGCATACAACGTCTATTTATGGGATGTGCTGAACTCAACAGCCTTCAACCTAACAACTGTAACAGAGGTTACCACACCAGCAGGTTTCAGTTACACTTACAATCCACTTAATGGTACAATAGAATACACTGGAGGTAACATAAACCCTGGACAAACACTCACCTTCGAATTTAATGTAACACTAAATAATAATGTGAAATCTAATTCAACATTCCAAAACACGGTTAATGCAACATACGATTCCCTAGACCTTTCAACGATTCCACGAACTGACAACAGAGTCTATAATGCCTCGGCCACAACAACCTTAAGAACCGTAGCCCCAAGCATATCAAAGACCGTTAACGCAACATCAGAACCCGACTCAACAGGAAACAACGTACTCATAGGAGAAGTCGTGACCTACAGGATCGACATAACAATACCAGCAGGTGTAACATCTGAGGTGACGATAAGAGACCCTATAGACACAAGATACATTGAATACATAACCGGAAGATCAAAGATAAGCAGAAGCAGCGAAAACATAAGCTCAGACGCATTCAGCTTTACACAGGCAGGACTAAACAACTTCGAAGACATAAACGAAACCACTTTAAGCCCACTAGAATTCTACCTTGGAAACATCACAAACAATAACCCAAACGGTGCAAACGAGACAATAAGACTCCTAATACAAGTCGTGGTTGAAAATAATGGTAACAACACAGCAGGAAGAACAATACCGAATAATACAGCATACCTAGATTATAAAAATGATGCCGGCACTAATCTTACCACACTCTCAACAGCCCCAAACCTCACAGTAAGATTACCATCACTCTATGTTAACAAAACAAGCAACCAGACCATAATAGAACCAGGAGGCTCAGTTAAATTCACACTAACAATAGGAAACAATCCAGGAACAAACATAGCCCCACTATATGATCTGAACGTAACAGACATCATAGATCCATGGTTCACAAACATAAGAGACATCACCATAACAAAAAGCAACGCTACAATAAATGTAACATACAATTTAACAGGCAATAACTTGACAGCCTACATTGACCGTCTACTCCAAGGACAAAACGTGAACATAACATTCACAGCAGACCTCCGAGAAGACGCCATATTCGGCTCAAACATACCAAACACAATGACAGTTAAAGGCACAAGCCTACCAGGACCCTATGGAACCAATAACACAACCCCAGGCGATCCAGGAAGCGGGACGGGCGAGAGAACCGGTGACGGTGGGATAAACAACTTAAACGCCACATCAACCACAAGAGTAAATGTAACAGCCCCAACAATCACAAAAACATTCATAGACGGTTCAAACCTCAAGGAAAGCCCCATAGGAAACATTCTAACACATAAAATAACCATAAGTGTTCCAACTGGCCGCACAGAAAACCTAACAGTCACTGACATAATACCAACTGGTTTAGAAGCATCAAACTTCACCTACACCATAGACCCATCCATCCAAACACAGTACCCAAACCCAACACCCACCCAAATAGGAAACACATGGACCATAAACTTCGGAGAAGTTAACGCAACAGCACCAGGAAACATCACCATATACTATAATATCACAGTACTAAACATCCCATCAAACATCAACAATATAATACTCACAAATAACGCCACCATAACATATTACAATGGCACCACGAATATAACAAGCACACCAGCCTCTGCTTCTGTGAAAATAATCGAACCCATACTAAACATCCAAAAAACCGGGACAAACAACCTAAACCCCGGAGAAACATGCACATGGATCATCAAAATAAGCCACAACACAACAAGCACATCAAACGCCTACGACCTAACAATAGAAGATGTTCTACCCACAGGAATGAATTACAATGAAACAATCTCACTCCCACCAGGATGGACCATAACAATACAACCAAACAAAATAATATACAAAGGCCCAGCACTCAACCTCGGGGATAACGCAACCATAATATTCACAGCTCGAGTAGATAACGATCCATCACTCGCAGCAAAAAACCTCACAAACACAGTAAACATAACCTACACTTCACTTCCAGGAGAAATAAGCGAGGAAAGACTCTACAATAAAACAACAAACGCAACCATACACATATTAGGAACAGACCTCCAAATCCAAAAAACTCCAAGCAAAACATCACCAAACTACAATGAAATCATAACCTACCATATACAAGTTAAGAATAACGGGCCAGACACCGCAACAAATGTCACAGTAGAAGACCCACTACCAAACACAGTCATCTACATAAACAACACAAAATCCCATGGAATATACGACCCAGACCTGGGCATATGGTACATTGGAACTCTAAACCCACTCGAAACAGCCACACTAAACATAACAGTTAAAATAAACACAACAGGCACAATAATAAACTATGCAAACGTCACAGCCAACATAACAGACACCAACTCCTCAAACAACAAGGTTAACGCCACGATAAATGTGCCACCTGCAGCAGACCTCGCCATAAACAAGACAGCCAATCAAACAACTGTCAACTACTTGGACACTGTCAAATTCACCTTAACCGTAAGGAATCTTGGACCTGATACTGCGGTTAGCGCTGTAGTTACTGACTTGTTGCCGGCGGGTTTAGAGTTTGTGAGCGCAACAGCCTCACAGGGAACCTATAATGCTGGTGTTTGGACCATCGGAGACCTTGCAAATGGTGCCATAGCAACCCTCGACATCATAGCAAAGATCGTGACAAGCAATGTCACCATAGTGAATGTTGCGAATGTTTCAAGCAGCACATATGACTGGAACTTGACAAACGACCGCGACAACGCCACAATAAATGTGCCACCTGCAGCAGACCTCGCCATAAACAAGACAGCCAATCAAACAACTGTCAACTACTTGGACACTGTCAAATTCACCTTAACCGTAAGGAATCTTGGACCTGATACTGCGGTTAGCGCTGTAGTTACTGACTTGTTGCCGGCGGGTTTAGAGTTTGTGAGCGCAACAGCCTCACAGGGAACCTATAATGCTGGTGTTTGGACCATCGGAGACCTTGCAAATGGTGCCATAGCAACCCTCGACATCATAGCAAAGATCGTGACAAGCAATGTCACCATAGTGAATGTTGCGAATGTTTCAAGCAGCACATATGACTGGAACTTGACAAACAACCGCGACAACGCCACAATAAATGTGCCTCCAGCAGCTGATCTTGCGATCATCAAACTTGTGAATGCAACAAAGGTGAAATATTGGGATACTGTTAGGTTTACCTTACTGGTCATAAACCTTGGACCTGACACTGCCGTTAATGCTAGGGTCAAAGACTTGTTGCCAGCAGGCTTAAAGTTTGTTAGTGCAAGCAGTCCAAGTTATGATCCAGTATCTGGAATTTGGATCATTGGAAACTTATCAAAGGGTGAGATTGCGATCCTTGATATCATAGCAAGGGTCATAACATCCAATAGGAATATTACTAATGTAGCTACGGTTACAAGTGATATATATGATCCTAATATGGATAATAACAAGGCTTCTGTTACTATAGAAGTAGCAGCTAAGAAGCCACCAGGGCCAGGGGAGATTCCAATGCAGCCAACGGGGATTCCATTACTTTTAATGGTGTTCGCGGTATTGTCTCTCATTATGGGCTTCGGTCTTTCCAAAAAATATTAAAAATTTCTTTTCTTTTTTAAATATTGGATTATTTTAAGATTTTGGGATGAGGTTGCAAATCAGAGTTTCCTTCCGGGTTTTTGGGGGAAACTTGTCTATGGTGCAGAAAGCAGGATTCTTCCCATTTAAAAAAATGGAAGACGAGCACGTTATCATCTAACAAGGGTCATCCTCCTCCCATAATTTTTATATTCACACTCTCCTATAAGATTTTAGGGTGCGTTTCTTTGATTGTTAAAAGTGTTAGGGATTGCGGATATGGTAGAGTATTGGATGGTACCTTGCTTTGTGAGCTTTTACATCCTCTAGGTGATGGTCTGGAGATAGATTTTAGTTTGGCTCATGCTATTCTCAAACCAGGAGAGTCTTCACTACCCCACTGTCTAAAAGAGTCTGTAGAAGTTTACTATATCCTCGAGGGTGAGGGTATAATGCACATTGATAAAGAGGAAAGAAAGGTTGTGGTTGGTGATGCTATTTTCATCCCACCCAAGAGTGTGCAGTACATTGAGAATGTTGGCGATTCTATCCTTTCTTTCTTGTGTGTGGTGTCTCCCCCATGGCGAAGAGAAGACGAAAAACTTGTAATCGGGGGGCATGTCAAAAAAGGTAAAGTTTTTTTGTTGATAGAAAAATACTCCTTTTTCCGAGTAAAAGATAAGAGCATAAATCTAGGGCTTCGTGGAAATTATTATGGAACCAGGTTAATAATGAATCGTTATGCCAATGGATATCAGATTCTTTAGAAATTCTGAATAAACTTTGGAGAATTATTAATTTCCTCTAGGAGACTTCTTAGATCGTCTTCTCCACATTCTTTGGTGCTTTGCCAGATATGTTTACAGAGCCCATCTAAGAGGGGATTTTTCAGGGTGAAATTAGACTTGAAAGATAAAAAAAGTCTATATCAGAGTATCTACTCTGGATTGTGGGAGCTTAAAGTGGGAGAACTTTTCAAAAATACTTTTTTCTTGGAAGATTTTTTTTCAAAGAGCCCCCATACCAATATTAAAGTTCAGATCCTTTAACGTCCCAACTGAAATGTTATATTCAGAAAATGATGATTTTAGGCTTCTTATGGAGATCAAAGGTATGGGAACCTACACTAACCTATACTATATTGGGATAATAGTAATTTTGTGAAGAAGTTTTTATTGGCCATTTTGGATTTGTTTGGATGGGAACGCAAGAAAAAATGTTTTCTGGGGGGGATGTTATAACATTTAATTATCCCCAAAGTTGGGATAATCTATCTGTGGTGAGCGAATTAGAGTCCCATATTTAGAATTCGGTTAAATGATCTGATAGGCTTTCCGCGTGATTCGGCCTGATTTTCAACATACTCTAGAAGAGAGATAGGAAATTTTTATAGTGGGGCCTGATCCAAATTCTAACATTCGGAGTAGGTGTTTTTAGTTGTTTGTCATGTTAAACAGTTCTGCTCTATCGTACATCAGTTTCGGGGTTGTCCTATTATACCCCTAGTGCAGGGACAGATTAGGATAGATAAATTAGAAACTCAAAAAGTTTTTTTTGATAGTGCCATGAAAACTGAAGAGAAACATTTATATACCTCTTTCTAATATAAAAGGGGAGTTGGAGGTGGCTAAATTATGAATAAATTATATGCATTGGTATTGGTGTCGCTTGTAGTATTCCTTGGGATGGGTGTTGGATCAGCGGCTTCAATGTTCTATACGAATAATTCAGTGCCCACAGAGAACAGTACCTTGTATACTGTGCCAATAACCTTGAATAAGACCATGCAAGTAAAGTATATGATAAAAGACAATACAACGACAAAATATGGTATAATTAAGCATGAAATAACAATGAAGAATAAAAATCAGACAGTATATCCTATGATATCATTTAATGGGTCTGCGCTTTCATTGGTCTTCCCCGAAAACCTAACCGTATACTATACACTGAATGGTAAAGCGCCGACGAACAAAAGTACACTCTACACTTCCCCAATAATTTTAAACAAGAATATGATAGTAAAGTATATGATAGTGGTTAATGGCACGAAATATGCAGGGATAGTCAAGCACACTCCATGTAAGCTCATTAAGAGGGTTCAAGCCAGGAAGATGAAAAACAAGTGGATTAGGCAGATGATACATGAACTTGTACCAGCCTAGAATATTCTTTTTATTTTTTCTATTTTTAGAGTATTTATTATATCGTGGGGTGTTGCCCATCCTCTTCTTGCTGTTTTAACACCCCATTTTATATTGCGTAGGTCTTGGAGTCTGTGGGCGTCACTGTTTATTGCGAGTTTGCATCCGTATTCTATGGCCCTTTTAATGTAAATGTCTCTGAGATCTAATCTGATGGGGTTGGCGTTTATTTCAAGTATTGTCCCGGTTTTGGCCGCTTCTTCGAATATCCTGTCAAGGTTGAGGGGGTATTCATCTCTTCTGAGTAGTTTTCTGCCGGTGGGGTGTCCTATGATATGTACGTGTTTGTTTTCTATTGCTGCTAGTATTCTTTCTGTCATGTCTTCTCTTCCGGGTGAATGTATGCTTGCTATTACAATGTCTAGGCGTGAGAGTATGTCGTCTGGGATGTCTAAGTGGCCGTCTAATCTTATGTTGGCTTCTATGCCCTTGAAGATGTGTATGTTAAGGTCTAGTTTGTCTATTTCTTCTATTTGTCTTTGGAGTTTCTCCTCGTCCAAGCCTCCTGTGATTTTTAGGGATCCGCTGTGGTCTGTGATGGCTATATACTCGTATCCAAGGTTTTGAGCGGTTTTAGCCATGTTTTTTATGGTTTGGGTGCCGTCGCTCCATATGGTGTGGATGTGCAAGTCTCCTTTGATTTGGTTTTCTTTTACGAGTTTTGGGAGTTTTCCCTGGGCTGCTTTTTCTATTTCCCCGTTGTTTTCTCGAAGTTCTGGTGGTATGTATTCTAGTCCGAGGGTTTTGAAGATTTCTTTTTCTGTTTTTGACGCTATCCTTTTTTTGTTTTTGTATAGTCCGTATTCGTTTAGTTTCATTGATTTTGATTGTGCTAGTCTTCGAAGTTGGATGTTGAATTCCATGGATCCTGTGAAGTATAGTAGGGCCGCGCCGAACTCTTCCCTTTTGAAGGTGCGCAGTTCGCATTCAAAACCATCTTCTAGGCGTATTATAGCCTTCCTGGGGCCTTTGGCTATTATTTCATCGGCTATTTCTAGGGAGGTGAAGTATTCTATGGTTTCTTCCGGTTTTTGTGTTATTGTGAGGAGGTCGATGTCTCCTATTGTTTCTTTGCCTCTTCTTATTGATCCGGCTATTTCGACTTTTTCTATTGTTGGGTGTTTTTTTAGGGTGGATTTTATGTGTTCTGCTATGGGTTCTATGTAGGCTATTGGTTGTCTTCCTAGGGTTGATTGGACGAATTTGATATTCTCTAGTATTCTTTTTTCTTTTTTTTCTCCTATCCCTTTTATTTTTTGGAGGTTGCCTTTTTTAGCATGGTATTCTAGGTCTTGGAGGTTTTTGATTTCGAGTTTTTCATAGAGTGTTTTTATTGTCTTTGGGCCTATTCCTTCTATTGCGAGTAGGCTGTCCATGTCTATGGGATATTCTTTTTCTAGTTTTTCTAGGTAGGATAGTTTGCCTGTTTCTAGTATTTCTTTTATTTTCTCTGCTATGTTTTCGCCTATTCCTGGCAGTTCTGTTAGTTTTCTTTTTTTGGCGTATTCTTCTATGTCTATTGGTAGTAGTTGGATTGTGTGGGCTGCTTTCCTGTAGGCTTTGACTTTGAATGTTTCTTCTTCCATTTCTAGGAAGTCAGCTACTCTGTTTAAGATTTTGGCGACTAGTGTGTTTTTCATTATCTTACACCAGGAAAAAGGTAGAAATTTAGGGTTTTCTTATGGCTTTTACTATTTCTTTTATTCTTTCTCGGACGTCTGTGGCGTCTTCTACTATTGTCCCTGTTACTATTATGTCAGCCCCGGCCCTGGTTGCTTTTTGAGCGTCTTTTCCTGTTTTTATGCCTCCGCCTACTATTAGTGTTAGGTTTGTGGATTTTTTCACTTGTTTTATCATCTCTGCTGGTACTGGTTTTTCGGCTCCTGATCCTGCTTCTAGGTAGAATAGTCTCATCCCGAGTAGTTCTGCTGCTATTGCATAGGCTGCTGCTATGTTTGGTTTGTTTCTTGGGATTAGTTTGGCGTCTCCAACCCAGCCTACTGTGCCTCCTGGTTCTATTACAAGGTATCCTAGGGGTAGGGGTTCTATGTCCATTTTTTTTATGGTGGGTGCGGCTAGTGCCTGGGCTCCTATTATCCAGTATGGGTTTGTGGAGTTCAGGAGGCTCATGAAGAATATTGCATCTGCGTATCCTGTGACCCCTGAAATGTTACCAGGGAATAATATTATTGGGACTTTGAGGTTTTCTTTGAGGGCTTTTGCCGTGGCTTCTAGTTCTAGGCCGTCGGTTGTTGACCCTCCCAGCATTATACCATCTGATCCTCCCTGGACAGCGGCCTTAGCTATCTTTAGGGCTTCTTGGGGTGTTTGTTCTTCTGGGTCAATTAGGGTGAGGTGGATTTTCCTCTCCCTGAGAATTTTATTGAAGTAATCTTCGACTTTCATCTCAGACACAAAAAAAGAGGGATTAAATTTTAGCCTCTAGGATCTTTCGCCTTGAATCTTAAGCCTTTATAGCCGCATTTTCTGCATCTTGTAGCGTTTGGCGGGTTTCTCGCATTACATTTGAAGCATATTTTGACGTTGAATATTCTCTCTTCTGCTACTTCGAATTTTGCCATTAATATCACCTTATGAATTCTTCTTGGATTTTTATAACCTCTAGGCTATCATTGGCCTTGGAGTATGCCTCTAATGGTTCTCTGTTGAGGTCTAGGAAGTGGGGACCCCATTTGAATGAGGACATTATATTAGCTGCTATATCTTTTAATCCGATTATATAAAAGGTTGCTGCGATGGCTTCTGCTGTGGACAATATTAGGGGTTTGCCATAATTAGTTGGGTTGGCGGCTACAAGGTATGGTAGCGCCCTATGATATTTTTTCACTGTGAATATTGGTGAAGATTTTTTAACTTCTTTCCATGAGCAGTCTAGGGCCGCCAGTCCCTTTTTTAGTATCTGTTTTTTGTCGGCTGGTGATAGTGCTTTTTCTGCGAATGGGTTGAGCACTATGCTACCTGATGGTATTCTTTTGATACTTGTTACTATTTTAAGTTTTCCCATCCTAGCCAATCTTAGGCTTGTACACTTTTTCCTGTCACATTCTTCTGCATGATATACAATGATCTTCATAAGTTTTGAGGGTTTAAAATTGGTTTCTTTCATAGTCCATTATCTTGGGTATTGCAAGTGAGGGGTCGTTTAGTTGGTCGATGTCATAGTATCTTCCACCTGATAGCATTGCAAGTTCCATGTTTATGTTGCGGCCTTGTTGGAATTTTCTTTCGAAGTTTATTACTATGGTGTGTATTTCGTTTTTGTTCAGTTCTCTTCCAAGTTCCATAACGTCTTGGATTGGCCTGCCTTTCATGCCGACGTTTGGCATCCCATCACTTAGTATGAGCATCACTGGCACGTATTCTTCTTTTTTCTTTTCTTCTTTGAGTATTTCAAGTCCTTTTTTTATCCCGTGGGCCATGGGTGTTGTGCCGCCTACTTTGATGTTGTCTACTTTTTGTTGGAATGATTGGGCTCTCTTGGTTGTGGGTATTATTATCTCTGCTTTTCTTCCTTTGAATCCTATGATGCTTAGTTTGTCTTTGTGGCGTTGGGCATCTTTTATGATCTTGTTTAGTATGTTTTTTATCTTGGCTGCTTTCTGGTCTGTGAACATGGACCCGCTTATGTCCACTACTAGTGTTATGGCTGCTCTCGCACCATGTTTTCTTATCTTTTCGCGGAGATCCTCTGGTTCTATTTGTATGGTTTTTTCTGATTTTAGGGCCGCTGCCCTTAAGGTTGCGTCTATGGCTATGTCTTTTGATTTCCCCTTTAAAATTTTGCTTTTAACATATTTTCCTTTTTCTGTTTTTGATTCTACTCTGCTGCCGTAGAGTCTCTTGTTTTTTTTCCCTTTGAATTTCATGAGTTTTTTCAGGTCTATTTCAACTTCTTCTTCTTGGGGTGTTCTCTCCTGTGGGTTGGGTGTTATTTTCAGGTCTGCTGAGCCTAGGCTTGGTTGTCTGCTTTCTCCGCCGTGTTTTTTCTCATCCGGCGGGGGGTTCTCACCCCCAACGGCCTCGCTTTCAGCGACTTCCCCCGCCTCTTCTTGTTCCATTTCCGTTTCCGCTCTTTGTATTTGTCTTTTCACGTCTTGGCGGGCGTATGATCTTTCGGGTATTCTTTCTCCTAGTACGAGTTCAACTGCCTCTTCAAGGTCTTCTGGGATGACCTTTGTTCTGCCATTGTATGCTGCTAGTGTCTTTGCGGTTTTTAGGATTGCTATGTCTGCTCTGTGACCGTCAACACCCACGTTAACACATATCCTGGCGATGAGTTCCAGGAGTTTCTTATCTACTTTGACTTGTGGCAGTAGTTTTCTTGCTTTTATTATCCTTTTTAGGAGTTTTTCCTGTTCTTTTTCGAATTTTCTCCTGAAGTTTTCTGGGTCTTCTTCGAATTTTTCCCTGCGGTCCATGATTTCTACTCTTTCTTTGATGTTCTGGATTGTTTCCACGTTGATGTGCAGGCCTATGCGATCTGCTAGTTGTGGTCTTAGTTCTCCTTCTGCTGGGTTCATTGTACCGACTAGTATAAACTTTGATGGGTGCGATATTGAGATTCCTTCCCTTTCAACATAGTTTATGCCGTAGGCTGCCGCGTCAAGTAGAACGTCTACGAGATGGTCGTCTAGCAGGTTTATTTCGTCAACATAGAGTATGTTACGGTTCGCTTCTGCTAGTATGCCTGGTTCAAGGGCTTTTATACCCTCCTTCAGAGCTTTCTTTATGTCTAGTGACCCGACAACCCTGTCTTCTGTTGATCCTAATGGTAGTTCAACAACTCTCATCTTTTTCTCTTCAACTTCTATGTCCTTTGATTTGCATATTTGGCAGAGAGAATCTTTGTCTTCAGGGTTGCAGTTGAATGGACATCCTTTAACTGTTTTTATTGAAGGTAGTAAATCTGCTAAAGCCCTGACTGCTGTTGTCTTACCAGTGCCTTTATCGCCCCTTATCAGAACCCCACCTATTGATGGGTTAATGGCGTTTAATATTAGGGCCTTTTTCACCTTTTCTTGTCCTACTATTGCCGTGAATGGGAAAATCAGATTCTTCACTATACTCACCACGAAGAGAAAAAATTCCCCTTTTGTAATCTTATATTTGATAGTATCCCATTTATAAAATTAAGTCCTAGCCATCATACAAGGAAGCCATTTTTTAAGACCCCCCTATAAAAAAGGCTATTAATGATAAAAACCAAAAAATATGATATGAGGTGAGTTAAGGTGTGTACTGTAGGCGGGCCTATGGCTGATATAAAAATGAGAAAGATCAAAACCAAACGTTGTAAATGTCTTGATTGTGGTAACGAGTTCAAGGGTGTTGGCAAAAGAATCATATGCCCATCATGCCAATCAGATAACATAGAATGCTCAGAATAAAGGTGATTATTTTATGTGTAGTGTAGGAGGACCCATGGTAGACCTTGACCTTAAAAAGGTTACTAGTCGAAAATGTAAATGTCTTGATTGTGGTAACGAGTTCAAGGGTGTTGGCAAAAAGGTCAGATGTCCATCATGTCAGTCAGACAACGTAGAATGTTCAGAATAGAAAAAGATGAGATACTTTTCATCAGAGGAGACAATGGTGTTATCGGCGTGGCTAAATCAGGGAAACCACGCAACATTTTCATGGGAACGCCGAAAGAGGAGATAGTGTTATCCTTGGATGAGGATGATCTTATAGCCGTCTCGGCATTCGAAACAGGCCCAAGGATAGAAAAGGCCATAAAATGCATGATACACCTTCTAAGGGAGATAGGAACGCCCCTAATCGTGCTAGATGAGGGTCATCCGACTTCTAAGCGTCTTAAGATGGTTGTATCAGTTGGTGAAACCATAAGACTAGACTGTGATATAACACCCGGCACCCACCCAGAACAGGATCTGCTCTGCTCAGCCCCCGAACTATCAGGCACAATCATAAAACGCGCGAAAGATGGTATAATAATCGAAGGAGAAGTCGAAAGAATAGATATAAAACATTCCTAGAAGTTCGTCAAGCCATCCCAACCCCTAAAAGTGGTCAAGAAATAATAAAATTGGAAGGTTTTATATTTTTACAAAATTTGGTAGTCTAATGTTAGCGCCTTGGAAGTTTATTATCCTTGCATATGAGGTTTTTTACCGATTGTTGTGGTGGCATAATTCGGCGATCTCCCATTGGCCTCCATGTAAATGTTCTGGGCTGCTTGTAAGTATCCTGTTTTTGAGAGCGTCTCCCCCCCGCATTACTGCTCAGTGGATTCGTTGTAGGCTTATAATCTTTGGTAGTTATGTTTTTGGGTATTCAAGTTTATTGTTATGACTGGCATACAAGTAATCGTTTATACTTATCCTGCATCCAGTGACATTGGAATGGTATCCGGCCTATTTTAGATATTTGCTATTATCCCAGAGGTTGGGAGAATATCATATTAGGTTAATTGTCTGTTGACAACAACATTTACCGGGTTTTCTACTGTCACATTATAGGTTCCCGGGCTTGTTAGTTTGTCCAGTTACCCCCCCCTGCTTCGTAAATGTTAACTTTTTGTTGGGGGGGTGCTTCAATGCCTGTGACATTGATGGGAGTTTCCATTGTGATCTGTGAGGGTGATGTTGACTGGGTTTCCATTTTCTGAAACATTGTACCATAAAAGGTAGTATGGATTTGTTTGGTTTTCGATGAATGGGATGTTTAGAGGGAGTTTGCTGTGAGGTTATTCAGTTGCACTAGCAAGAATTTTATAGTTAACAAGAGAAGAAGTGCCAAAGGGTACATACAGTATTTTTTTTAGAGACTATGCACCCCCCTCAAATATTAAATGATATCTAATATGAATTTCTATGGGGGGTGATTATCACTAATAAGATGGGGGATTGGAAGATCAACAAATTAATCTTATATGGGATATATGGATTTGTGGATGTGATTGATGCTATTATACATGTTTTGTGTTTACAAAGTTTATATATTGGATCCTCCCTAAAGTTTAGCCAAGAGATAAAAATTGGTTTTTTTGATGATTATGATAGACTTTTATCAATTGTTTGGTCAGCTCATCCTAATGGCCATGATGGGCTTGTTAATGTTACTTTTGGTGAGTCTGTTCCTTGGAAGAATACTATTAAGTAATAACCGTGTATTATTCCCCAGATTACTCCTTGTAACATTAGATTTATTCTATGGGCCGTTTAAGCGTTTCGCGTCCATAGTTGGGCTTAGTGAGAGTATAGTGGATCAGATTGGTGTTGAAGTCAGGAATAAGGTTAACGAGGAAAAATTCAATAATATACCAGCAGAGGACAAACTCCTAGTCCTGCCGCATTGTCTAAGACACCCGAAATGTGAAGCTCCACTTGAACCTTCTGGTCTGAAATGCAAAAATTGTAAAAAATGCGTCATCGGCATACTAAAAGAAAAAGCAGAAAAGATAGGCTACCGCGTATTCATAATACCAGGTTCAACTTTCCTCAAAAAGATAGTGAAAGAGAACAGGTTCAAATCCGTGCTCGGCGTCGCCTGTTACCAAGACCTGAACCTTGCAATGATGCAATTATCCAAATTCGCACCCCAAGGCGTGCCACTGCTCAGAGACGGCTGCTACAAAACCAAAGTAGATATCACCATGGTACTGGAAAAAATGGGCATACAAAAACCTAAAAGGCCCCGCCTACAATGCGGAGCTGATCAAAAATGGACATCAAAATAACAGACAACCACATACACGTAGACCATATCAACGGTGAAGGGCCTGTGAAAGTGGCTGAAAAATTCTATCGTGCAGGTGGCAAAAGAATGATAATACCCAACAAACCCACCTGGACAATACAAAAACCATTCAATTTCAAAGAGGCCATGGAACTCGTTATAAAATATGCCGAGAAGATAAACTCGGATACAAATGTAGAAGCTTATCCTATCGTGGGAGTGCACCCAGCAGAACTTTCAAAACTTATAGAATCGGGCAAAACCATCCAGGAAGCCGAAGAACTCGTCAAAACGGGCCTTGAACATGCCCAGAATCTCGTGTTAAATGGAGAAGCTGTAGGTATAGGCGAGATTGGAAGACCGCACTATCCAGTAGAAGAAGAGGAATGGGAAGCCCACAACAGAATACTCTTATATGCTCTGGAACTTGCAAGAGAAGCTGACTGCCCAGTACAACTCCATACTGAAAGTTCAACACCCATACAATTCAGGGAATTTTCAATGATGGCCGAAGAAGCTATGATAAAAAAGTATAAGGTTATAAAACATTTTTCTGGTCCATATATTAGTGAGGATGAAAATTATGGGCTCACACCATCCCTGATAGCCTCACGTGACGTTATAAAAAAGGCCCTGGAGAAGGGTGACAATTTCCTGATGGAAACAGATTACCTGGATGATCTTAGCAGGCCGGGAGCGGTTTTAGGTCCGAAAACCGTCCCGAGGCGTACAAGAGAATTTCTCGAGAAGGGTTTTATGAGCTTGGAGGATGCTTATAAGATACATGAGGATAATATAATAAAAGTTTATGGTTTAGTGTGATCTGCCAAGGAACATGCTTATTAGGCTTATCATGATTCCAATCGCCACGATTTCTATACTTGTCTTGAAAATGTTTTCCCTTGATATTCTTCCAAGGTAGACTCCGAGGATGGCTAATGCTATCATAGATAATAATATTGTGATTATAGTTGCGGTTATCCTATCTTTTATAAAGAAGAATGGTATTGTGGGTACGAATGCGCCGATGAAACTTGAGAATCCATGGGTGAACATGCTCATATAAATTCTTCTCTTGGCCTGTTGGTGTATTATGGTGTCGTCGAGGCTGCCTTTTTCTATTATCATCTTCCTTTCAAGTTCTCTCATTGTACGAGTTTCCTCGGCCCTTTCACCGATGAATGAGCCGAATGCGTTGGACATTGCAATGGCTATGCCGCCGCTTAATCCTGTCAAGCCAATGAGATAGTTTTCTATTTCAACTCCGCCGACACCCGCCACTCCACTGGCTGTTAGTGTAACTCCCATGACTGCTAGTATGCCATCTAGTGTTCCTAGTGCGACGTATCGGCTCATTGTAAGATATTCATGGATGAATTCCATAAGATCCATTTTAGGATCCTCTACCCAACCTTATATGCGCTCTTGCAAGGTGTCCTGCTGCTAGAGCCCCCATTAGTGACAGTTCTCCTGCTAGCACGGCCCCGGCGACTATCTCCGCGAATTTTTGGACTTTCCCTGATCCTTTAACTCCCATTATCTGGAGGCATTCTGTTGCTGTTTCTAGTCTTGTGCCGCCTCCTACTGTGGCTAGTGGGACGTCTGGTAGTGTGACTGAGAAGTGTAGGTTTCCGTTGATTTCTTCGGCTGTTGTTATGCCCAGGCTTCCTTCGGTGATGTGTGCTTCGTCTTGTCCTGTGGCGAGGAATATTGCGCCTATTATATTCGCGTAGTGTGCGTTGAATCCCATGCTCCCTGATATGGCCGATCCCACGAAGTTTTTGGCGAGGTTGACTTCTTGTATTGCTCTTGGTGTTGTTTTAAGCATTTTCTTTATTAGTTCACCGGGGATTTGCACTTCGGCTGTTAGACTTTTTCCCCTGCCTTCTATAAGGTTCAGAGCTGCTGGTTTTTTATCTACGCACGCGTTTCCACTTAGGGCTATGAGGTGCGCTCCTGTTTCTCTTGTTAGGAGTTTCATGGCTTCTTCTGTGGCTATTGTTACCATGTTCATTCCCATGCTGTCTCCTGTGGTGAAAACGAATCTTGGATATACATAGGGGCCTACTGTGAGTATTGGGTCTATTTTCACCAGTTTTCCGTGGCGTGTTGTTGACTCGGCAGCCTCTTTCAACCTTTTAAAGTTTTTTTGGATCCATTCTCTGAGTTTGATGGCTTCTTTTATTGATTCGGTTCGTAGTACTGGTGCTCTTGTCATTTTGTCCCCGGTTATCCTTACTATGGCGCCTCCTGCTTTTGTTATGGTTGAGCATCCTCTGTTTACTGAGGCTACTAGCGCTCCTTCTGATGTTGCGAGTGGAATGTAGAATTCGCCTTTCGCATGTTCTCCGCGGATTTTTAGGGGTCCTGCTATTCCTAGGGGTATTTGTATTGTGCCTATGGGGTTTTCTATGTTTCTTTTCTGGGCTTCTTCAATGTTGATTGAATATTTGGAGATGTGTTCTAGTTTTGTTCCGGTTATCCTTTCTAGGAATAGTCTTCTTATTTTTGTCGCTTCTTCTATTGATCTTGTATATTTTTCGATTTCGTGGAGTTTTATGTTTCCTTTTTTTAGTCCTTGTATTATTTCTTCTATCATTTGATCCCAGTTTTATAGTTCTTTTAGCATTTGGGGTATTTCTGATGGTTTCTCCGCTACTTGGACGTCTGCCCTTTCAAGGGCTCTTATCTTGCTTTCAGCCGTCCCGGCGCCTCTTTCTATGATCGCGCCGGCGTGTCCCATTCTCTTGCCTGGGGGTGCTGTTCTGCCTGCTATGAATGCCATCACAGGCTTTGATATCTGCTCTTTTATATATTCGGCCGCTCTTTCTTCGGCGTCCCCGCCTATTTCCCCTATCATGATCATGGCCCGGGTATCCTTGTCTTCTTCGAATCTTTTAAGCACATCAGCAAAGGTTAGACCTACTATTGGGTCTCCTCCAATGCCTATGCATGTGCTCTGTCCCATGCCAGCGTTTGTGATCTGGTGGGCGAATTCGTAGGTTAGTGTCCCGCTCCTTGAGACTATGCCAATGTCCCCTTCCTGGAATATGTGTCCTGGCATTATCCCAAGTTTCCCAACTCCTGGGGTGATTATCCCCGGCGTGTTTGGGCCGATGATTGTTGTGTTCATTTTTTTGGCATATTCCATGATTTGCATGGTGTCATGGACTGGTATATGTTCTGTTATTATAACCACGAGGTCTAGGTGTTTTATGGCTTCGTAGGCGGCGTCTTTTGCAAATGGTGCCGGTACGAATATTATTGAGGCGTTAACTTCTGTTTCTTCCTTCGCCTCCTCTATAGAATTGTATATTCTGACTCCTAGCAGTTCTTGGCCGCCTTTTCCGGGTGTTACACCAGCCACTATCTTTGTCCCGTAATCTAGCATTTGGCGGGTGTGGAATGATCCCTGTTTTCCGGTTATGCCCTGGACGAGACATTTTATATTTTCATCTAGGATTATCATATTATAACACCTTTAGTATTCTTGTTCTTTCTTCGAATGGTGCTGCTAGGTCTATTATGTTGCCATTTAAGAAGGCTGTTGCCGATACTATTACACTTCCTGGTATTACATGTGATGGTGATCCTCTGCGTACAAGGTATACGTTTTTGTTGCCTAGTGCAGCGCCTAGCATGGCCCCTGCCACAACCCCTATACTTTCCATGTTTTCTATTGTGGCGACCACCACTGGATCGTCTGTTTTGTCCGATACGTAGCCTACCCCTGGTATTTTCCTGGTGCCTTTTTTTATTTCTTCGCTGACGTCTGTGACATGGTCCATGCCCCTGGCGGCTTTAATGGCTGAGTTAGCCACATCTGACACGAAATCTTCACCACCGTATGTGTCGAAGGATAATATTATAGCATCTGGGTATCTGTCTTGTCTTATACTGGCTTCTGCATATGATATACCTTCACCAGCACCTTCTGGGGTGCCTGATATCCCTTCAAGGTCTCCTATGTCCTCTGAATTTTCTCTTAGGATATGGACTATGGCCCTGTTTATCTTTGCAATGATCCCATCCTCTACAAAGGCGCTTATAACAACATCATCCCCTGTTATATTAGTTAAAGCCGCCTTATAGGCTCCGAGATCTTCTAGTACTGGGATGTTGGCCTCTAGTTTTTTTATTAGTTCCTTGCTGCAACTTGTATCATTTGATGATATGTCCGCGCCAATAGATGTTATCTTCACTAAAACCACCATTCATCTCTAGGAAAATCCCCGATTAATTATAAATTAATATAATAATATAATCTCTCCCCTCATATGAATGGAAGGTGAAAACATTGACCATGATATGTGCACCTATATTTGAAAAAAACATGGAAATTATACCTGGAATCGCCAGAGAATACATCGAAAGGGGAGCTGATATACTAGAACTTAGGATAGACGCCATAAAAAACCCTTCAAAGACTGGGATCAGAAAACTTGCAGGTGACATTCAATTCCCATTCATAGCCACTAACAGATTAGCAACGGAAGGCGGATTATTCAAAGGCCCGGAGAATGAGAGAATAGAACTCCTACTTGCAGCTGCATCAGAATCAGAATATGTTGACATTGAATTGCAGACAAAAAGAGAAGAACTTGAAAGGATCCTAGAATTTCCAGTGAAAACGATCATATCATATCATAACTTTAAGGAGACACCACCAATAAACAGATTATCCGAGATCATAAAAGAAGAAAAAAGAATAGGAGACCTGGCAAAAATAGCTGTGATGCCACACACCATAAAAGACACCCTAACCATACTACAACTATTATCCAATGAAGACGATCTAATCGCGATATCGATGGGTGAACTAGGAAAATATACGAGGATCATCGCAGCCCTATTCGGATCCCCGATAACATATGCAAGTGGAGGAAGATCCACAGCACCAGGACAACTAGGCATTGAAAAAACCCGCCAAATCATCCAAGAACTAAAACCAGGGGAGAAAATATCATGAGAAAAGCGTACGCCATATCCATCCTCTTCCTGGTTGTTGCCATTGGAATGGGATTCTATATCCATGAAAACAGTCAAACCGTTAACATAACCATAGAAACCAACGGCACCGATATTATTGTTAAAAGCTCCACACTATTCTTTGCTCCAACACCACCAGGCATGGAAGAAGAAATCGCAGATCACATCTCCAATAGTATATACGCCCCTGAAAGCACCCTAGATTCCATAAAAGCTGATGTGAAATTAATAGCATCAAAATATGGTTACAAGAAGGTTAATGTCCAGTTAAGATCGCAGTTTGGTGTTGATCAACTACCAATGCCTGCGGTGGTCAAAGGAAATTCAATGTATCCCACGTTAAGGGATGGTCAGCGGATAATAGTCCTGAAAACGAAAGATTTCAAAGTAGGGGATATTGTGGTAGCGAAACATCCAGAATATGGTCTAATCGTGAAAAGAGTGGGGAAAATAGAAGGGGACAGTGTATATCTTATCAGCGACAATAAAAATATTGAACAGATTTATACTGGCACCTCTATAGTAACGCTAGTCCCCTTAAACACATGGCTTCCTAGATCTGCTATTATAGGCGTGGTGAAGGAGATCATGTAAGTTCTGATAACCTTTTTATCCTCTTTAACATGTTTGGGTGTGTTGAGAGCAACTCCATTATCCTGGCACCCACACCTATCTTCACACCCCTATACTTTATCTGTTGCAGCTCACCTTCACTTATGGTCCCGTTCATGTCAAGGTCTACCTGGCGCAGATCCTCTATCTCAGCGGCCGCACGAGAAACATCATTAACAAAGAACGCCTTCAAACCTTCAACTTCTTTTATCTCATCCTCATCAGAGGCAGCGGACCCGTATACGAGCTTGTAGAGTGCGCTTGCCAGTTTATGTGGTTGTCCGCCTATCTCAACACTACCATAATCTGCATAGTATTCACGAACCCTTGAAATGAACAATACTATCAATTGTCCGATCAGATAGGCTGCAAGCGCCAGGAGTCCTATAAGACCCATGTCCCTGTCTCTGCTGAATATTGAGCTTATGTAGATGTAGTAGCATATTAGTGGTATTGCACTTACAAAGGTCATGACTATCATATCATCATGTCTTATATGGGATATTTCATGGCCCAGCACAGCCCTAAGCTCGTCCTCATCCAACAGCCTTAGTATGCCCTTTGTTACGCAGACTCGCCCATCAGATTTCGTCCTTCCGAATGCAAACGCGTTCGGCACATCTATGTCTGCTATCCCAACTCTTGGTTTGGGTATGCCGGCCTTCATTGCAAGTTCTTCTATCATTGCATGCAGTCTCGGAGCCTCCTCTGGTGAAACATATTTTACGCGCATTGTGGCTTCGACTATACTTGGCGAGATAAGATACTGTAGTAGTATGATGCCAAGTCCTAGTAACATGTAGAATAGCGGGCCTCCGAATCCCATGATTGACCCTATCAACATTAATATGGCGTATATTAACACGAATAGGAATGTTGTGGCGAGAAACATTCTAAGTTTCAGTTTCCATGTGCCTCTCATTTTAGGTCATTACCTCCTTTTGAGTATATTATAATTTTTTTTATATGAATTTTTAGTATTTATTACTTTCTGTAACTAAAAAAAAAATTTTCAGATTTTTATCCCATTCCTTTCAAGTATACTGCGAGGGTTATCCTCCAGGATCTTCTTAAGTTCCTTTTCTGGGATTCCAGCGCCCAGACCTACCTGATATGCCATCTCATAGCTTATAAGATCTGTTGGGTGGTGGGTGTCCGTGTTTATCACTAGTGATGTTTTAGTTTCCATTGCAACAGATGCAACATGGCCATTAGCAAGACAATGCCCACTCCTCGCGGTTATCTCTAATGCTATATCATTGTCTCTTGCCATTTCAGCCTCATCATATCCTATGAGGCCTGGATGGGCTAATATGTCAACCTCGGACGATTCCAGAGCCGCTCGATTCGTTCCTTTTATCACGGGTTCGACTATTGTTTCCCCATGGACTACTATAATCTCGGCTCCTAGGCGCCTGGCTTTCACTGCAAGCTTGTCTATTATCTCGATAGGCGCGTGTGTAATCTCAGCACCTGGAATCACCTGGATATCCCAGTTTTCATTCACGTCAGAGACCGCGTCTATAAGATATTCTATGGTGTTTATGTTGGAGGCGTCTATATGGTCTGTTATGGCCACGGCTTCATGTCCAAGTACGCAGGCGCGTCTTGCAATTTCTGATGGTAAAAGTTCACCATCACTCAACAGACTATGGGTGTGTAAATCTATCCTACCATTCATATTAGAGTATATGAAATCATCAAATATACCCTTTTTTCTTAGTTCTACTTTTGGCGTGCACTTTGCTTGAAACATATATAAATATTTTCATAAAAATATTTTTTTAGTATATGAAAGTTAAGGTGTTTGTACCGGCTCATATAACCGGATTTTTCCAGATAATCGAGGATAGGAACCCTCTTAAGATGGGCTCCCGGGGTGCTGGGGTGGTTATAAACAAGGGAGTCCAGACCAGTATCAAAGTTTCAAGGAGTGACAGGCAAATTGTTGATGGTGTGAATGGATCAGATTTCATAACCTGGAAGGTACTAGAAATTCTTAATAAGAGGTTCAAATTGCCGGGTTTGAGGATCCAACATGAACTTGAAGTTCCAATTGGTTGCGGTTTTGGGGTTTCAGGGGCCTGTGCCCTGGGAACTTCACTGGGAATATCAAGGTTGTTAGAACTTCCATTGACCGTTAATGGAGCTGCCTCTATCGCCCACCAGGCCGAGGTAGAGCTTGGAACAGGCCTGGGTGATGTTATCGCTGAGTTGAATGGTGGTATCAGCCTGAGATTGAGGGAGGGCGCCCCAGGCCATGGACTGACCGATAGGATAATCCACGATCCATTATATGTGATCTGCAAGGCCTTCGGGGAACTTGACACAGCCACAATAATTAAAGATCCTAAAAAAAAGGAGATGATAAATCATATAGGATCTGGGATGCTACAGAGGCTAATCTCTGATCCTAGTCCAGGAAATTTCATGGGATTGTCTTATGAGTTCGCAAAAAAAACAAAACTTTTAACAGAGAATGTGAAAGAAAACCTTGAAATGATTGAAGGAGAGGTTATAGGGGCTTCAATGGCCATGCTCGGCGATACACTATTCTCACTTTCAAAGGAGCCGGAGACAAGTTTGGATAATCCTATCATAGCAGAGGTGGATTCTAGAGGCGCCAGGTTTATCTCATAGGAGGAGGGAAAACGCCAATTTTTCCCTTTGCTAAAAAAAAATTATATATTATTAATCAGAGTATATATTATGAATAAACCATTAATATCCTATCCTCTTGTAGAAGTAATAGTAGGATCCTAAATCATGATAAAGATAGTATATGATATCGGACTTTACAGAAAAACCCTCAAGGATCTTATAAGGGAAGATGACATTGTAGTGGAGCTAGGATCCCACGTAGGCGGGTCAACAAGGATAATAGCGGGAAAAACCCGGAGGGGGAGGGTTATAGCAGTCGACAAAAGCCCCCAGGCATATGAGGCCATGAAAAACCTTCAAATGGAATACCCCCACCTCGAATTCATCAAAGGAGACGTCAGACTCCATGAAACCCTCAAAACAGTCCATGATAATATAAGATCATGTGATGTTCTGGCAGTGGACCTTGGAGGCGGCTATCACCCAGACACAACATTCAAAGTATACTTTATATGGTCATCAACACTAAAACCCAGAACCTCAATCATAAGGAACCGGGGACTCCTAGATTTCGCAAACTCCTCACAAATCGAAGAGGACATCTCATCAAACATGGGCTGGCTCGAATCAAGCAGCCATGGGGGCGTGCCCCCAAGACTAAAAGAATTCAAGCTCTGGTCTGAAAAATTATAAATTGGGAGGTAAACAACATGATAGGTAAAATGATTAGAATGGAAAGGATAATAAACCGCGAAACAGGCCGAACAGTCATAGTACCAATGGACCATGGAGTCTCCATAGGCCCAGTCCCAGGCCTACTCGACATGACAAGTATAATAGACCAGGTGGCCACCGGAGGAGCTAACGCAGTCCTAATACACAAAGGGATAGTGACAACAGGACATAGAGGATACGGTAGAGACATAGGCCTAATAGTCCACCTTTCAGCCAGCACAAGCCTAGGACCAGACCCAAACAATAAAGTCCTCGTAACATCAGTGGAAAAAGCCCTGAAACTTGGAGCGGACGCAGTATCAGTACACGTCAACGTAGGATCAGAAACAGAACCCGAAATGCTAATAAAACTCGGGACAGTGGCAGAAACCTGCGACGAATGGGGAATGCCCCTCATAGCAATGATGTACCCAAGAGGCAAAAAGATAGAAGACGAACACGACCCAGAAGTCGTTAAACTCGCAGCAAGAGCAGGGGCAGAACTCGGAGCAGACATCATAAAAACCAACTACACAGGAGACCCAGACACATTCAAAGAAGTTGTGGAAGGATGCCCAGTACCAGTAGTCATAGCAGGAGGCCCCAAAGTCGAAACAGAAGAAGAACTCCTACAAATGGTTAAAGACTCAGTAGAAGCTGGAGGGGCTGGAGTAGCCATCGGAAGGAACATATTCCAAGCAGAATCCCCAGCGAACATGACAAGGGCAATAGCAGCCATAGTACACAAAGAAATAGATGTTGAAGAAGCGCTCAAAATGCTATAACGGGGATGTAAAAAATATGAAATTTGCCTGGATAAAAACACCAGACATAGAATGGGAAGAGAAAAAACCACTCATAACAACAGCACTAGAATCTGGCATAGACCACATACTAGACCGGGAAAACATCGAAAAAATACACAGACTCGGGAACATAAAAGTCGTGGCCGACGATGAAGACGCTGACATCATACTAGTAGGAGTCAATGGTGAAGGAGACGGCACACTACCACTACCAAGCGACCTAGAAGAGTCAAAGGATCTTATGGCCGCGAAGAGCCTTAAAAGGCAGGGCAAGCCAATAGCAGCCTATGTGGAGATAAAAGGTAAAAGATATGAGGAGCTTGCAAGATTACTTGGCAGAATAGTGGACTATCTGATCCTAGTGGGAAAGGACTGGAAGATAATACCACTCGAGAATATAATAGCAGACCTGCAAGGAGAAGACGTTAAACTAGTAGCGGCGGTGGCGGATGAAGAAGAGGCGAAAACAGCCCTCGAAACACTTGAACATGGAACCGACGGGGTTCTCATAGAACCAGAAGACCCATCCCAGATAAAAAATATCGCGAAACTAATCGAAGATATAAAAATGGGCTACTACGAACTCAAACCAGCCACAATAACAAGACTAGAACCTGTAGGATCAGGTGACAGAGTCTGCGTAGACACCTGCTCAATAATGGACATCGGAGAAGGAATGCTCATAGGCTCATATTCACAGGGCCTATTCCTTGTGCACAGCGAATCCCTAGAAAGTGAATACGTGGAATCAAGACCATTCCGTGTTAACGCAGGCCCAGTACATGCATATGTTATGACACCAGGTCATAAGACCAAGTATCTTTCAGAGCTTGAAGCAGGGGATGAGGTATTAGTTGTTGACAAGGATGGGAAAACAAGACCTGCCATAGTTGGCAGGGTTAAAATCGAGAAACGGCCCCTAATCCTTGTGGAAGCTGAATATGATGGGATGAAACTTAGAACCTTGCTGCAGAATGCTGAGACAATACGCCTAGTTAATGATAAAGGCGAGCCAGTGTCGGTCTCTGATCTGAAAGAGGGGGACAAGATACTAGTATATGTTGAGGAGGCCGCCAGACACTTTGGAATGGCGATAGAAGAGACTATAATAGAAAAATAGGGTGGGGTGAATCTACGTATAGAGTCGAGATCATAAGCCCTGAGGAGAAGGATGAAAAGCTTGAAGAACTTGCAGATAAGGTATACTTTGAAAGGAAGGCTAACATCCATGGCGCCTGCGTCAAACTTTTAACAGACAATAAAAGCTTCAAAGAGGAATGGGAGGATAACTTCAAATTCATGAATGAGGATATCAGACCCCACGCTAAGGTGTTTGCTGTTGAAGATGGGGGAAGCCTAAGAGTACTCTATGAGCCCCTATCAAAGACTAGCATAGTTTTAAACTGTGATTATTATGGTTGGGTTAAGAGCATAGCACTCGCCACAATCGCGGACTTCTTTGAGGATTACCATTCAGAGCATAGGAGATATTCTGTCCATGGTTCGGCTGTGGATTGTCATGGACGAGCCATTGCAATCATAGGACCGCCCGGCACGGGTAAAACAACACTCACATATGGCCTCTTATTGGATCATAGGTACAGTTATATTTCTGATGACTGGTTTTTCACTCGCATATTCGAGAATGGTATAATGGTGTATTCATCAGAGAAAAACTCCTATATACGTGATGATATAGCGGAATCTTGGGGCGAATACAAGAACCTTATATTGGAAGTGAGCCTAGATGAGAGGAGGAGGGGAATAGCTGATGTTAACAGGTTATTCAATGGGAGGATTAGGGAGTCTTCAAACCTTGAGGCGATAGTGCTTCTTGAAAGGGATGCTGCTGATAAACCCTTCAAGGAGCTTGAAAGCAGAGAAGCCCTCAAATACATGAAGGAAAACGACTTCTGCAACCCCCACCAACTTATAAGGGATGAGAGGAAATATAAGCTTAGATTAGAATTTTTCAAGGAGATATTCCAGGATATGGATGTCTACCTGCTTAACACGATCGAAACACCCCAGGAAAGCCTGGACAGGATAAAGAACATATTATGAGGTTGCAGTATGGAGAAGATAAGAAGTTTTCTCGCGGTTGACGTTAACAACTCTCTTAAAGACAAGATAATAGAAGTTCAAAGGATCCTGGAGGAGGCTGAAGCCCAGGTAAAGTTTGTAGAACCAGAAAACCTACATTTCACCCTAAAATTCTTCGGCGAAACAAACCCCAAAACCCTAGAAGAACTTTCAAATATAATCAGAGAGAAGATAAAACCATATAAGCCATTTAAACTCAAAATTGAGGGTTTAGGGGTTTTCCCGAACAAGAATTATATGAGGGTTTTATGGCTAGGCGTCCAAAACCCGGAAGAATTCTCAAAAATCCAAAAAACACTCGACAAGGAATTCCAAAGGCTAGGATTCAGGAAAGAGAGAAGTTACATCCCACATCTCACAATAGCAAGAGTTAAAGGGGGTAAAAACAAGGACAGGCTACGGGAGAAGATAGAGGAACTAGCCAACACCAAAATAGGGGAAATGCAAGTAAAAAAACTAAAACTTAAAAAAAGCGAACTCAAACCAGAAGGACCAGAATACACCAACCTCAAAACCTTCAAACTGGGATAAAAACATGGACTATACAAAGATACTCAACAATATAAAACCAACAAAAAAAGAAAAAGAAAAAGTCACAAGCTTCGCCAAAAAACTAATCAAAACCATAAACCAGATAACAAACCAAAAAAATATAAAAGCAGAGGCCATACTTGTAGGATCAATTGCAAAGGGCACATGGCTCGCAGGAGAAGCCGACATAGACATATTCATAAAATTCCCCCTAGACACACCCCAAGAAAAACTCAAAAAAGAAGGCCTACAACTCGGCTACGAATGCATAAAAAACCTCAAAGGCCAGCCAGAGGAAAGATACGCCTCACACCCATATGTCACCGGCCACATAGGAGAATATGAAGTAGACTTTGTACCATGCTATGATATAAAAGAGGCTTCCCAGCTCAAATCAGCAGTAGACCGGACAATACTACACACACGCTACATCAAAAAACACCTGAAAAAGGAACAGATAAAAGAAGTCCTACTACTCAAAAAGTTCATGAAAGCCATAAAAGCCTATGGTTCAGAATTCAAGGTGGGAGGATTCGCAGGCTACCTCTGCGAACTACTAATAATAGCATATGGAAACTTCCAAGGGGTCCTAGAAGCAGCATCTAAATGGAGAAAAGGTCAAATAATAGACATTGAAGGTTATGGCACCGGAGGAAACTTCGAAGACCCCCTAATTGTCGTGGACCCGACAGACAAGAAAAGGAACGTTGCATCAGCACTCACACAACAAAAACTGTCAGAATTCATAATAGCGGCTCGTAACTTCCTAGAAAACCCAAAAATAGGATACTTCAAAGAAATAGAATATTCAAGAGACAAAGAGGAAATCCAAGAAAAATTCAAAGAAAGGGAGGGCGAATGCCTCATCCTAAAATTCAAAAGCCCAAGAGCACCCCCAGACACCCTATATCCACAACTGAAAAAAAGCATGGACACACTAGTATCACACCTTTCAAAGGAAGGATTCAAAGTAAACCGGAGCTCATATTGGAGCGACGAGAAAAAAAACGCCCTAATAATATTCGAATTCGAAACATGGAAACTGCCACGCTACAAGAAACATATGGGCCCCACAGTCTGGTCAAGGAAACACACAAAAAGATTCCATAAAAAGTATGGTGACAAAATCTGGATAGAAGGCGACCGCCTATTCGTAGAAAAGAAGAGAAAAGCAACCAAACCAGACCTATACCTCAAAATTCTCTTAAGTGAGAGGATAAACCAGCTAGGACTTGGAAAACACATAAAAAAAGAACTCAAAAAAGAATACAAGATCCTTGACATAAACGAATACTTGGAGACTAGACAACCCCCAGAAGCCCTGGAATTCCTGGACGAATTCCTAAACCCGGGAAAACACCTCTGGAGATCCTAAGATTTTTCCTTCACAAAACCTGGGACCGCATCCCTCAGAGGATTGAAGGTTTCAAGATTTTTAACATGAGTGCAGATCATACTAACCTTAGAATGCAATGAACTAGGAAGCCTCAATATCCTCTTAAGGTCAATTGTAACCCTAGCATCTACCAATTGGAGGTTTAACTTCGCAACACCCCTTATAAGCCTTTCATATACGATAGGTCCTATAGCACCTTTAAATTCACCCCACTCATCAGATCCCAGAAAATCCCTAGACTCAAGGATCCTTTTCATTGTCTGACGTGTTATATCCTCAATTTTCTCATCACCACTAAAATGTAAAATAATATAACGGCTCCTTTCAGTGAAAACCCTAGGATAACCCACACCAACCATAAAATGATCCAAACTACGCATACCCCCATCTAAGCTATATGATAGGCTTGGCACGTCCCCACCCGTAACATATCTTAGTATTTGGCCTCGAAGCTCAGAATTCAATTCTAGGACAATAGGATCCAAGACCCTTATATGGTAACCTCGACCAGAATATATAATATGGATGTCTTCGAGGCCGAGATCATCCCTTAGCGTGTCTGTGATCATTGCTACTACCTCTTTGGCTTGATCTAGGCATTCTTCACATACATTATCGCATTTACAGGGTCTTACTGGCAGGTCTTTGGCGTCAACATCAAACACGAGTTCTGATGATATCCAACCTTCACGTTTCCATGGCCTATTATATAATGCTACTGAGGAGTAGGCGGCGTATGGCGCCCTATACTTGATAAATTTTACAAGGAGTTTTTCATCGCGAAAGGACCTATACCTGTCATCTGGGCCCTGGCCTGTATGGTCGAATCCGAATTCTCTAAGGTGGATGTTTTCTCTTATAAAATCTGGTATGTTTTCTATTTTCCACTCTTTTTTGTAGTATCTTTTTCTATCTTGTGGTGTTGCTTCTTGGAATATCCTTATCACCTTTCTCCTTTTTTTCCCATCGTCTCTTGTTGTAGTATGTGAGTGGGTTTTGGATTTTTTCGCATAGTTTGTCTGGTTTGCATAGGCTTGGGAGGTGTATTTTTATTTTTTCGCAGCTCATTGGAGTGTACCATTTACTTTCCCCTTCATTTTCTAGAGTGGGTGTTTCATGTAATCCGAATCCGAGTTTGGCTGTGATATTACATTTTTCCTGGGGGTCGTCTTGGAATAGTGGTGGTTCGCAGTTATCAGCCGCCTCATATATTAATGGTAGTATTTCATTGAGTGTTATATGGAGGTTTGGGTCGAAATCTGAGACTTTGTGGGGTTTTCTGTCCTTGAAGACTGCTGGATACAAGCGGGCATATGATATGAATCCTGTAAGTAATAATACTATGGCGTCGTTTCTGTTACCGGCTTTAACACCTGCCATTGTCTTTTTTATACATGGTGGGAATGCATCGAATTCTAGTCTGGAGGCTCTTATTGTCCCCGCGCCTGCCCTTTTTGGGGTGAAAAATTGTTGGCTTATCTTTTCGCGGATTTTATCTGCTAGTTCTAATAGTATGGGGTGTGGTTCGATTTTCGCGGCCATTTCATGGACCTTTTGGAGGTATTCTTCGGTTTCTTGCATTATAAGGTATGGTATGATCTCTTCTCTTATATTCTCGATTATGTGTCGGGTTCTTCCTTGTTGGGACTCCTTGTCTAGGATGACTTCACCGTCTTTGAGTATGAGTCTGGTTAATTTTATTCTCCTACTTTCGAGAAGTTTTTTTAGTTGGGTCCAGTGTGGTGTTTCTCCACCTAATAATTCTTCTAGGATGCTGGTTGATATGTTATCCTTCAGATGGTCTTCTATCCTTGAGAGCCTTTCTTTCACGAGTTCGCCTTCAGATTCCACGAATATGCGGGCTTCCCTCGAATTCGGGTTGAAGCTGGCCCCTATAGCCTGCGCGAGCACATAGAATGTTATAACATCAAATTCAGCCAATTTTGGATTGAATAGGAACCTATAATATCCTGGATGATACCCTTGAAGGTCTTTTTTCTTCAAGTACCATTCGATTCTTTTTATGGAAAGTTCCCAGAGGTTTTTAGGTATTCTGGAATCATCATCGAGTCTCTGGCCCCTGGTATGTTCTATTATATGGAAAAGCTGAGGATTATCTTCCATGATCTTGTTAAGGTCTCCGGTATTTTTCACAAGTTCCTTTGCTTCTTGCGAGAATGGGTTTATGAAGATTGTTGGCATCATATAAGATTGGATTATTATCTTATCGTCTTAATAAATTTTAAAGGAGTGATGATTTTTTCACCCCCCCCAAATTTTTTTTGGGTTATGGAGGGCGTGTTCCTGTGAATGTTCTTCCCCCTTTAAAAATAATATTTAGGATATGTTCTTTTATTTTGACTGGTTGGTTTCGTTGGTCTTATTTTGTATTATCCTTGTTGTGTTGTTTGTTGTGGGGATTTTATGTTTTTCTAGCCATACGGGTTGGAATGTGGGGTCTCCTATGGTGTTAATTTTTTCTTCCTGTGCTTTTAGGATCTGTGGCGTTTCAATTCTTGGAATTTCTGTGAATAATATTAGGGCCGATGCTGATCCATATGCTATCAATCCTATCATTAATATGGTGAATATTCTTCCAAGTTTCCCTGGGTTCAATTTACCACCTTCTGATCAAATTTTTGATTGAACTTTAAGATAAATATGATGGTCTTTGACTGTAAAGTATATTGGAAGCACACTTTTTGATGATCAAAGGGTATAATACTGGAATCAACATAAAGAATCTTTTATGGGTTTGAAAAAGGAACTTTTGAGAAAGTGTGAGGATCTCGGAATCCCCCTTGTGGGTTTCGCGCCAGTTGAAAGATGGGAGAATCCCCCAAAGGAACTTCCACACAAGTTTTCCCAGTGGATACCCAAGGATTTCCATCCAAAGTCAATATACCCAGAAGCCGCGATTGTTATGGTGATAGGACTTCCAGTTCAACTCCCTATAGTGGAAACAGCACCCTCCATATATTATCATGAATTATATAAGACAGTGAACTCCCTGTTAGATTTAAGAGCTTATGAACTCTCAGTTTTTCTGAACATGGAAGGTTATCCTTCTATTCACCTGCCGAGAGATGGATATGCTAGTATAGATGTGCTGCTTGAAAACCCATTCGCCTTTTTCTCCCATAAACACGCGGCTTATCTTGCCGGTTTAGGCTCATTTGGACAGAACAATCTCATTCTAACCCGAGAGTATGGGCCGAGGGTGAGATTCACTTCCATATTCACCTCAGCTTCCATAAAACCTGATCCTATAAAAGTCGAGGATTTATGTACAAGGTGCTTTAGGTGTGTGAGGAGCTGTCCAGTAGGAGCCATACAAACAGAAGGAGAGTTCCCACCACCCATAGATAAAAAACTTTGTGCTATGAGAAGCGCTAAACTTTGGAGTAAACATAAATCACCCTGCGGCATCTGTATAAAAGTTTGTCCAGTGGGAGAGGATAGGAAACTATTTAATCGCACCGACATGTCCATATATGATGGAAAAGGCCCCAGAAAGTATACTAGGGCCTGGGCCCATGTGCAAAAATATGGGACCCTTTAATTCCTCACACATAAAGAAAAGCTGGGGGATAAGCAAAAGAGATTGGAAGATTCCATCTAAAAAGGTGAAGATAGTATTTTGGGGGGTTGAGAACATTATCATGTCAAAATCTGAAAGTGAAAAACACCCTTAATGATGTGCTGGATTGCAAGCAAGAAAGATAAGAAAAAAATTGTATTAAATTCAATCATTAGAGGATATTGGGAACATAGTGATTTTGCAGTTAAGTAGTATCATGTGGGTTGAAAAGTTCTGTAAGATGTATTATATTACGCCATCGAGTATTCCCATTATTACTGTTATGGCTTTTTCTTCGTTTTCAACAATTTCCACAGGAGAATTCACAACTTTCACTGCTATTTGTAATAGTATTTTTTTTGAAACGTTGAGCTTCTTAATGTTCCACTCTCCCTAATAAGTCCGAAATTGTCCTCAAACCATCTAATGGGTTTTTTGCTGCGATATTTCTAAATTCAGGGCTGCCATTCAATTATATTAGTGACATGATCTCTGAAGATTTCATAAGTAAATCCCGAAGAATATTCCACCACATTTCTTATTTGATTTGTTATTTCTATCATTTCTTCCGGATCAATTCTACCATCAGCCACTGCTACAATTTCAAAAACCCAAATAGGTGCTGCTTGTAAAATTAGCCATTCTTTCTCATTAAATTGGTTCTTAAAAGCCACTTTAACACCCCCCTCAAAGCATTAAATTACCATAGTAGTTTATGGTCTTGTATTTAATCGTTTCTATTGGACAGTTTAAAATGTTAATAAGATTGCATGCATTGTCTTCGAGAATATAAAAAAAGGTGTTAGATTTTCATATAAGTCAACTCTTTAGAATATCATATAAAGGATAACTAAAGTAATTAATCACACCTTGAAAGGTAACCCCCCCAAGGATAATCTACTGTAGGAAGGTTAATAAGTCAAATCAGTAACGTTTAAAACGGTGCTAAGAAACTTTTACTAACCCATTCAAGCACAAAAAAACCGAAGCTTATACTCAACACCAATCAATGGCTTTGAAGACGCTATTAGAGATCCGTGAATTCACATCATTAGGAGTAGAAGCTTCAAGGTATAAGGCTTCAACAGATAGTAATTTATATCTGTTCTGAAGCGCTTTAATTTGAAGTGCTACGAGACTGTAAAGATTTCATGATATTAAAAGCCTCTTTTTTAGCCAATCTCACTTCAAAGTTTCTTGGGAGGTGGGTTGGCTAAGTCCGTTGTCCAAGCGCAGAGGAATATGAATGGTTCTGGACTCTTTCCTAGCTTGAAATGCCATGCATAGCATGTTTGTTTCGGGAAGCTGCTTGAAATTTTCTTTAATGTTTCATTTAAGTCTTGAAGTGTCATTTCATTTGGGCTGGTGAGAATCATGATTAGAAAGGTTGGGACAGTTTCTTTCAGCTGGACTTGCAGCTGGCTTAGAGTGGTTGAGACTATCTTTCGTAAAGTTTTTCCTGTTCCCGCTGCCCAACTTGCAAGCTTTGGGGTTTGCCCCGCAGGTAGGATGGGTGAATACGGGTAGGTGCACTCGCCCTCGAATAGATAGGGGCACAGTAGACAAGGTGCAGGAATGAGGAGGTCTATGCCAAGGTGAGAGAATGGCTCGTAAACCTCACTTTTACTATTTTTGCTGACAGTCGCCTCAAGGGGGTTGTTCTTCCAGGGACAGGGACGCATTTTATTCAACTCCTATTAAGTCCGAGCCGGAATCTTCTGCAGAACACTCGTTAAAGGCCAAGCTATCCCTTTCGCATGGTAGGGCAAGGAGTATGGTTTTGTTTAGTGGGAACGTTAAAAGCACCATTAGCTGGATCTATTGCACTTAACATTAGTTTTACTTTTAAGATCCAGATATGTCTCCAAAAAAAAGTAGAGATGGGGGTGATAAAAATATGTTGAGGTCATTTCTACTACTAGTCTTAGTAGCATTTTTGCTCGTAAATGGAGTATCAGCGACTATAAGATAGTAATTTATCATATTTAATTTTTTCGCCCTATTTTTAAAGGCTCATGAAAAAGATTCTTAGAAGCATTTAGAGGGGGAACAAGCGAAGAAAATTGGATGGTTTATACTTTCTAATTTCATAGGTGTGGGGGGTTGCCGAGCTCTTGTATTAGACTTCGAGAGTAGATGAATAATAATTTGGATTAAAAAAGGGGCAGGCTGCAGCCACCAAAAGGGTTTTATTTTTTTTTGGGTGTCTCGTAGCCTTTCATGGGAGGATGGTTGATTCTTCTGAGGACTTGATCGCATTATTTTTCTTTTTCTTGAATCAGCCTGTGACAGTAACTTCGTTTAACTTCTCTATAACGAACTTAAACTCTTATCATGAAAAGGAGAACTAAACATGGGAAAATGCTCTCCCAGAGAATCGTGAAGAATAGAATATGCTCTAAAATCTCTAAACATTGTAAAGTCATAAAG
>Ga0078972_1002618_pt1 | contig 58602 bp, 59 predicted proteins | sample YelNatPaOPGAMG01_FD_67568 | JGI IMG/M metagenome (GOLD analysis project Ga0078972, IMG submission 67568) | Hot spring thermophilic microbial communities from Obsidian Pool, Yellowstone National Park, USA - OP-RAMG-01 (SPADES assembly) (version 2) | ecosystem: Environmental > Aquatic > Thermal...
ACGCGCGCTTATACAGCGTTCTTACACCGCTCCACGGGACTTCTATGATATCTGGTATTTGGCCAACAATGTACAAGATTTGGATTGGACAAAAATTGCAGAAGCCTTTCACAAAAAGATGGCATTTAAAGGCCTTGAGTTTACCGGCATTGATCAAATGATTAATGCAGACAATGATAAAAGTTTACAGGCAGCCTGGAACAATAGTTTAGCGCATCAGATAGCTAAGGATCAATTGCCGGAATATGAAAAGGTAAGAGAGTACTTAGTGGAATTATTAGAAAAAATACTTAAGAAATGAATCAGCACGATGCTTTTAGACAAATAGGCTACATCCAGCAAGCTTTGTCACAGAATAAGAAACCAATTGGGATATTTATCGCTGCTGGTTGCCCTTTGTCGGTTAGGATAGAGGAAGCTGATGAAAAAGGAGAAAAGAAAAATATGCCATTGATTCCGGATGTTGCAGGACTTACTTGGATTATAACAGAACAGCTTAAAAGTAAAGATGACAATCCGAGCAATTGCGATAAGTTGGTTGCTCAAATGAAAACAAATGGAATAGTAAATCCCAATATAGAAGATATACTTAGTGAGATACGTGCTTTAAAACAAGTCGTTGGTAAAGCAACTGTACGTGAATTTACATTCGAAAACTTGGTAACACTAGATAAAGAAATATGTAAAATCATATCCGAAAAAGTTAACAAAGAATTACCAGACAAAGAATCACCGTATCATAATCTTGCAATTTGGGTTAGGTCAATAGAACGAGATAAACCGGTGCACCTGTTTACTACCAATTACGACCTACTATTAGAACAAGCACTAGAAGAATCTGCATGCCCTTATTTTGATGGGTTTATAGGCAGCAGGACTGCCTTTTTTGATCTTCGAACAGTAGAAGAAGAAAATCTTCTAAGCTCTCGTTGGGCTAGATTATGGAAAATACATGGTTCAATTAATTGGAAACTTGACAAAAGCGGAGGTGTAGTAAGAAGCGATAAGATGGGGAAAGATGATAGTTATCTAATCTATCCTTCTCATTTGAAATACGATCAGAGCCGAAAAATGCCCTATCTAGCTATGCTGGATAGATTGAAAGATTTTACTCTAGCGCATTCTTCTGTTCTATTTATGTCAGGATATTCTTTTAGTGATGATCATATTAATGATGTATTAGTACAAGGTCTTCAAAGTAATCCAACAGCAATGACATTTGCTTTCCTGTTCGGACAATTGGATGATCCTAAATATGTAAAAGCGAAACAATGTGCTAAGATGATTCCAAACCTTAGTCTGTTGGCTTTTGATAAAGCAATTATTGGAAGGCAAGAAGGTATATGGACACTTGCAGATGAAGGAAAAATCAATGAGATACCAGCACAAGCGGTTGTCTTATGTAAAAAGGAAGAAGGTGAAGGTACGGAGAAAAAAGAAATTAAATGGTTTGAGTTAAGATTGGGCGACTTTGCAAAGTTCGGTGATTTTTTTAGAGAAATGAGTTCTAACCAAACACAAGATGATGAAAAAGTCGGCAAATAATCCTACACTTTTGGGTACGGTCCAAGACGTAAACGGTACTTCTGTTAGTGTTACTCTTAACAATAATCAGTTATCTGGATTAGCTTTTGTAGATGGCCAAGGTTATAGAATAGGACAGGTTGGGAGCTTTGTTAGAATACCGATTGGTTATATTGATTTGTTTGGAATTGTATCACAGGTAGGTGCAAGTGCTGTCCCTGAAAACGTTGCTGATAAAGATCCTTATGGATACCGTTGGTTAAAAGTTCAATTAATAGGTGAAGGTTACAGAAAAGGAAAATTTCAGAGAGGTATATCTCAATACCCAACTATTGATGATGAAGTACATCTAGTGTCTGAAGCAGATCTTGCTAATATATATGGAGAACAAAATAAGCAAAACCACATGGTACGTGTAGGTCATATTGCTGGTTCAGAATCTATAGATGCTTTAATTGACATAAACAAATTAATCACTCGTCATTCCGCAATTGTAGGAACAACAGGTTCAGGAAAATCTACTACTGTTGCAGGTTTATTAAATGCATTGTCAGATAATAAACGATTTCCTTCAGCACGAATAATTGTTTTAGATATTCATGGTGAATATGGTAAAGCTCTTCAAGATAGAGCTAATATATACAAGGTGAATCCGGATATTAATAATCCAAATGAAAAGCCATTGCATATTCCATATTGGGCTATGAGCTCTGATGAATTAACAACAATAACATTAGGACATATTGATGATAAAGACAAAGGATTTATTCTTGAGAAGATTACCGAGTTAAAAAGAAAATCAATCGATAACGCAAGATTAACAATTGCTGATAGCTATTCAGGGATAACTGATCAGAATTTAACTGTTGATTCTCCAATACCGTTTAGCATAACAAGACTATGGTTATATTTGCATAGACTAATAAATTCTACACATACTGTACCTGGAACAGGTCAATTTTTTCATGGGATAACAGAAAATTATGATGCTTCAAAAAGTACAGAAGCATTGTTAATTAATACTACTACGGGTAAGCCATTTCAAATAGGGAATTCTGATTTAATTATTCCACCATCATACGAACCACAAAAAGATAAGCAAATTTATTTGAGTGGAATGAACCTAAACATTAGAAGACCTTTAGATAGTTTGGCATCTAAACTTCGGGACCCCCGGTTTGATTTTCTTTTTAAGCCTGGCGAATGGCAACCAGATGTAGAGGGAGAAGTAAAAAGCGATTTGTCTGAATTAATGAAATCATGGATAGGTTCAGATAAGCCAATTACGATACTAGATCTTTCTGGCATACCTACTTCAATAATGAATAGTATCATTGGAATTTTATTAAGAATTCTTTATGATGGGTTATTTTGGGCTAGGAATCTTTCTCAGGGAGGTAAAGAAAGACCACTTCTTCTCGTTATGGAAGAAGCACACTCTTACTTAAATGATAATTTTGAAGGTCTAGCATCTTCAATAGTTCAAAGAATTGTTAAAGAAGGAAGAAAATATGGTATTGGTGCAATGATTGTAAGTCAAAGGCCATCCGAAATAAATTCTACAATTTTGTCTCAGTGCGGTACATTCTTTGCGTTAAGACTTTCTAATCATGCTGATCGTTCCCATATTACAGGTGCAATTTCTGATAATCTAGAAGGTCTCACAAATATGTTGCCGATTTTAAGAACTGGAGAAGCAATTATTCTAGGCGAAGCGGTTAAGCTACCTATGAGGACAATGATTGAAGCTCCTCCAAAAGATAAACGACCAGACAGCCAAGATCCGATTGTTTGTGATGAACTTATTCCAGAGCTTTCCATGAGCTTGGGAGGTTGGAATATTCAAATGGAACCTAAACCTAATTACAAAGAATTTATGCTAGTATGGCGTAAGCAAAACCCTAAAATTTAAAAAAATAAAACTAAGAAACATTAAAACTATGGAATACTACTCAGCATTTGAATCATCTAATGTAGCCAAAATCGGTTATGAAGCTTCATCATCTACTCTTGAAGTTCATTTTCACAATGGAGGAGTTTATCAATATTATGATGTACCAAGTCATATATGGGATGCTTTTAAACAAGCTGATTCTAAAGGGCAGTTTATACATCAAAGTTTAAAAGGTCAATATCGATATTCTAAAATCTAAGCTCAGTTTTCCAGGGTGGGATCTTTCATTATCTTTTAGTCTGTGTTCTTTCCACTCTATCTTTTCGCATTAGTATTTAGTCTATATCTTAAGCAAGATCTGGACTAATATATTTGATAATATATATATTAGTATTGTTTTTATAATATCTCTATTGCTTATGGCTGATTTTTTGAATTCCATTATTCTCACAAGGTCACTGATTGACTCGAACGTAGCCCTAAAACTATTGCGAACAAGAAATCTATCACTAATTCTTACCTTTTTTCATAGAGAATTTAAAGGTGGGCAAGAATTGGCCATATCCTATCAAAAAGTAGTTAGCAGTCTGGCAGATTATCTGGAAGAGATTGATTATTCAGAAGAAGACGATGAAGTAGCTTCCAGCAGGCTTATAATGGATTATCATGAAAGAGCTAAACTTTATATAGACCGTTGGATAGACGCTTATTATATAAGAAATTTTATAGACGATACCACGAAAGAACCATTAGTGATGCTTTCCAAGCATGTAGAAAAAGTTTTTCGGGTATTTGATGTTTTAAAAGAAAAAGAATTTATTGGAACTGAATCAAAATTCAAAGACATCTTCAATAAGCTACGGGATCTGATTGAAAATGCAAACCCGGATAAGGAGAAACGTCTTGCAGATCTTGAAAAACGGAAACAAGCTATTGAAGAAGAGATACGGCGTATCAATATTGATGGGCAAGTTAGTATATATGAAGACTACCAGATAAAGTCAAGGTTTGAAGATGTTAATCGACTTGCAAATGAATTGATTGGAGATTTTAAAGAAGTTGAAGATAATTTCAAAGATATTACTAGAAAAATATACGAAAAACAACAAGGACAGGAGTTAACAAAAGGTAAGTTGTTAAGTGAAACATTTGATTCGTTGTATGAGTTGAAAAATACTGATCAAGGAAAAAGCTTTTATGCATTCTGGCAATTCATGTTAGATGATATGGGGCAAGAGGAGTTACAAAGGCTTACGAAAGACGTACATAAAATATTATCAGATAGAGAAATTGAGCTTTCATCAAGATCATTAAAAAAACTGAAAACACTTCTTCATCAGGCGGGAAGAAAAGTACTTGAAAAAAATGATTTATTAGCAGACAAATTAAGTAGGGAAATTGTATCAAAGGATCAACAGGAAAGTCGTAAGTCAAAAGAATTAATGGCTGCCATTAGAAAACTGGCTCTAAAAAATGCTGGTAAAAATCAATCAAAAGAAGAATATTTTACAATTGATTCTTGGCCGGAAATACATCTTCCTTTGGAAAGAAAGTTGGGAGAAAAGTCGTTAAGTACTCAATTTATTTCCAGACCGAACATTGGTACGATGGACTTGAATGATTTGAGTGAATTGGCTAAGATATATAGTAACGATATGGTGGATAAGAAACTATTACTTGCTAATATCAATGATTTATTAAGAGATAAAGGTCAGGTGACGCTTAAGCAAGTAATAGAAGCTAAAGGTATTTCTAAGGGTCTTGCAGAGTTGCTTGCTTATATTAGTTTGTTAAATCATTCATCTAAGTTTTTTGTAAAACAAGGCCATACAGAGATTATACTGTTTGATTCTGAAAATGGTAAATATTTAGAAACACCTCAAATTGTTTTTAGTAAATGAAGCTATGGAATATATAAATAATAAAATTTCTCCTTATGCTAAAGTAGCTGTGAAGCTGCTTCAAGGTGCTGTATTTGAAGATCAAAAAGAAATATGGGACGAAATGATAAAGTACCAGGTAGAAATAGCTCAGTACTTTGAAAAAATTGCATTGGATTTAATCATTGATAAACGAGATGGATATGCTTTTCTTAAGCAAATAGAAATAGATGACAAAGGAAATACAATAGGCTTAGTCAGAAGAATGCCATTAAGCTATGAACTCACATTAGTCTGTGTTTCACTAAGGGAATGGCTGGATGAATTTGACGCAAATGATACTGAATCCAGAAATTTATACATTACTCCTAAATTATTTAGAGAGAGATTAGAAATGTTCTTTAAAGAAAAAGCCAACGAAGTAAAGTTTATTAAAGAATTGAATCGGTTTTTGGCAGAGACAGAAAAATTGGGATTCATCAAAATGGTAAATGAAAATGTTTTAGATCATGATGAAAATCAATATGAGGTGAGAAGAATTATCAAAGCCAGATTTACAAATGATGAATTGGTTAAGTTCAAAAACCTGATGGAAAATGACGTATAGTTTGTTTAGTACTAAAGCTGGCGAGGCTGGATTTAGGTTGCATGCTTATGAAATATATAACTGGGGAACATTTGATGGTGCCGTTTGGACTATCCGGCCAGAAGGAGAGACTTCATTACTTACAGGCGCTAATGCTTCAGGGAAGACAACTCTTGTCGATGGTTTACTGACTTTATTGGTTCCGGAAAAAAGAGGCAGGGCTTATAATCAGACAGCAGGATCAAAGGGGGAAAGAACAGAAGAGAGCTATGTCTTGGGTGAGTATGGTGAAACAGATAATGAAGAAACAAATGCAAAAGAAATCAAAAAATTAAGAACTGATAAAGCTACTACCCATTCTATTCTTTTAGCTGTATTTAAGAATGAAGATCAGTTTGTATCACTTGTACAATGTCGATGGTTTTCAGGTAGTGAGTTAAAGAGAGTTTTTATCGTTGCATATAAACAACTATCTATTTCAGAGGATTTTTCTCCTTTTGATTCCGTCGGAGAATGGAAAAAGAGATTAAAGCAGAAATACCCAAAGCAGGGAGCAAAAGAAGTGCTTCATTTTATCGATAGTCCTGGAGAATATGGCAGGATGATGCGAAAAGCATTTGGCATGCGTTCGGAAAAAGCACATTCATTATTTGGACAAACGATAGGTTTAAAAGTATTGGGGAATCTGGATGAGTTTGTGAGGAATCAGATGCTTGAGGAAAGAGAATCGGAAGTAGAATTTCAAAAGATAAAGGTGCATTTTAAAACACTTTACGATGCACATAAAGCGATTGAAAAAGCTCATGAGCAAATTCGTTTATTAACGCCTATTCGAGAAAAATATATAGAACTTACGAATTTTAAGGCATTATTATTTCAAAATGATAATGATCAGCAAATACTTCCTTATTGTTTTGCGCAAAAGAAAATAAGCATCCTGCGAGATTATTTTATAGAGCAGGAAGCAGTGTTGCAGAAAGCACAAGATGAACATACAGAATTGGGAAATTTAATTCAGGATTTTTCTGACAAAGAAAGAGAATTAGATATACAAATTCGAAATGATGAGGTTGGGAAACAAATAACTACTCTGGAAAAAAAGAATAAAGAATTAGAAGATAAAAAGAAAGATAGACAGGAGGAATTAAATAAATATAATAAACTGGCAGAACAACTCGAATTATCACAAAATCCATCTGAAGAATTATTTGAACAACAGCAGAAGAAAGCTGTAGAAAATAAAAAGGCAACAAAAGAAATATTTCAGCAAAAAAAAGATGAAGAGTTTCAACTTAAGATGCAAAGACAAAAGCAAAATGAACAATTTGCTTTTGTTTCTAAAGAATTACAGGAGTTAAGAACACAAAAAAATAACATAACTGGTAGGGTTGCAGAAATAAGAAGGGAACTATTGATATATGTAGGAGCAGCAGAAACTGAAATACCTTTTATTGGTGAACTTGTCAAAGTTAAATCTGAAAGTAAGCATTGGGAACCAGCCATTGAAAAAGTGCTGCATAGTTTCGCATTACGATTAATAGTACCCGATAAGTATTATAAGTCTGTAAACAAATATGTAAATGAAAATGATTTGAAAGGCAGAATAGTTTATCAGAGGTATAAAACAGAAACTTTCCTTTCTGGACTTCTAAATATAGATGAAAATAAACTTTATAATAAACTGGAATTTAAAAAATCCTCATATACTGACTGGATTGAAAACGAAATCAAAAAAAGCTTTGACTATGTATGTACAGATGATTTAGAAGAGTTTTATGTCTGTGAAAAAGCAATAACAAGCAAAGGACTAGTTAAGAATACATCAAGGCATGAAAAAGATGATAGACCTGAAGTTAAAAATCGTCAGCAATTTGTGTTGGGTTGGGATAATAAAGATAAAATAGCTTCCGTACGTGAGCAAGCTGAGAAGCTTGATTCAGAGATAAAAGATATTGAAAGAAAACTCTCGTTATTAGAGAAGGAGCAAAAAAGGATTGAAAATCATAAATTAGCTTTAGAAAAAATTACGGATTTTAACTTGTTTAAAAAAATTGATTGGTGGGTCATATCTAATGAAATTCAAGATAATGAAAACAAAATTTTGGAACTTCAAAAAACGGATGATAGGGTTAACACACTTAAGAAACAACGTGATGGTATTCTTAGAAATCTAAATGATGCAAAAGTGAACTTGGAATCAAAATCCAAAAATATTCATGTGATCGAATTAGATGTTCAACAAAAAAGAGGTTTTGATAAAGCTAGTAAAACTTTACTTGAAAGTTATCAAGGATTAGATGTTACGAATAAAGCTGAAGCTTTCGCACAAAAATGGATTATTGATGTTGATTTAACCATACATAATATAGATACAATTAGTAGAAAGTTCAGCGCACAAATTGAAGAAAAAATAGAAGAGTTCAAAAGTAAAATAAGAGATACAAAAACAGCTGCTGAAACTCTAATGCGTGATTTTACACATCCCATTAACAACGATATACTTTCGAGGTTTGATGATTGGAATACTGATACGCATAAACTTTCTGACAGTGCAGAATTCATTGAAGACTATGTGAATCTATTAGAACAAATCGAAAATCAAGAATTAGCTGAACACAAACAACGTTTCAAAAAATACCTTGACGAAGAGATGATTACTAAAATGTCAGACTTTAATGGTTGGTTGATGAGACAGGAAGAAGATATTGAAGAAAATATTGAAGCGCTTAATGCTTCATTGGCGAAGATAAATTTCAAAAGTAATCCTCCTACATTCATTAGGCTTCATGTTGATAAAGATTATTCACCTAGAATTAAAGAATTTCGCTTTAGGCTAAATGATTGGAAACCTAATATTGCTGAATATCAAAGAACACAAGACGATACAATTCTCGAAAAAAGTTTCATGAAAATAAAATCTTTGTTAGATGAACTTACAAAAGAAGAATCATTTAGGAAAGAAGTATTAGATGTTAGGAATTGGTTGAAGTTTAAAGCTGTTGAACATTACAGAGAAGATAATAGCATATTTAGAAGTTATACAGGGACAGCAAAGCTTTCAGGAGGAGAAGGTGCTCAACTAACATATACTATTTTAGGCTCTGCGATAGCATACCAGTTTGGCATACATTCAGAAGGGCTTACTCATAATTCTTTTCGTTTTATCTGTGTAGATGAAGCGTTTAGTAAACAAGATGATGAAAAGGCACGTTTTTTAATGGAATTGTGCAAACAGCTTCATTTACAATTGATGGTTGTGTCTCCGGCAAAAGCCGAAGAAGTAGCAATTGTAGAAGAGTATATTGCAAAAGTGCATTTTATACAAAGAAAGAATAATAAAGAATCTGTTTTATATGATATGCCTATCAAACAGTTTCAAGTTAAAAGGAAAGAATACTTGGAACAAGTCGATGTAACAAATGATTAATGTTGAAGAAATAAAAAAAAAGACTGATAATATTTTTTTTGATGTGTTAAGAGCAGCCATCAAAAAGGAAATTATTTTTCCTAAATCAATAAGATCTAATAAGTCTGTTTCACAGGATTTCGAATTAATGGGGAAAGAGCTCGGGCCCATTATAGAAAATTCTAAGGATAGAAAAGGTTATGGATATTCAATAGTTTATTCAAAAATAAATACTCGAAAGCATGGACAGCAGGATATTCCTGTAGAAATTAAATTTGAAACGTTAGAAGACTATTTACTTTTTGCTAAGAAGAAAACCCCATATAATAATTTTTTATCAGATGTATCTTTAATCATAAGCCAATTTTCGGAATTAGAAGATTTATTTGTTAAATCGCCCAATATAGTTCTTGAAAATCATGAAAAATGGCCTGAACTCTTATCGGTTTGTTATTGGTTCAAACACCTTTATGAACAAGACAAATATTACATCAGAGAATTGCCGATAGAGTCCATACATACGAAGTTCATTGAAAACAATAAAGGCACATTAAAAATACTTTTAGATGTTATTATTCCTGATAAAATAAGAACAGAAGAATCTGATTTTGAAAAAAGATATGGGCTAAAGTATTCACCACTCTTTATTCGCCTTAGAATATTGGATAAACACCTATTTATTAATAATTGTTTTACGGATGTGTGCCTTACTGTTGGAGAGTTCAAACAAACGCCCTTGAATTGTAAAAATATATTGATCACAGAAAATCTAATGAATTTTTTGACACTCCCTTTAATAGATAATACAATTGCTTTATGGGGCGGTGGTTTTGGAATCGACAAGTTAAAAAACATCTCTTGGTTCGAAAATAAAAATATCTATTATTGGGGAGATCTTGATACACATGGAATGCAGATTCTATCACAATTAAGAATTTATTATCCTCATGTATTTAATTTGATGATGGATAAAGAGACATTAGAGTTGCACAGACAATACTGGGGTGTAGGAAAAGAAACAAAGGTTCTTAATTTACCAGGTTTGACAGACCAAGAGAAAGAATTATTTTTTTTATTAAAAGAACATAACACTCGTCTTGAACAAGAAAGAATACCTCAAACATTCGTTCTTAATATTCTTGGAAAAACATTTAATATAAATTAGATCTGAAGAAGAATTAAAAGGGCGAATCTTCTCTATCATTATAAGTATTTGCTATTACCTCACTGCAAACCTTTCGTATTAATGCTTAATAAAAAGAACAGGCTCCAAAGGAACCCGCTCTTTAAAATGTAATCATTAAACGCCAATCTAATGCTTACAAATGCAATTTAATGAAAATTGAAAATCAATAAGCGTTAAGTGATTTTAAAATGCTTTACTACTTTTTAGGTTTGTGTATGGGTAAAGAAGGATGTTTTGATTTATTTGGTGGGTCGACATGTCTTCTTCTATCATCTGATCCATCTTCTTTCTTTGGCTTTGGTCCGGGTTTGATGTTGTGTGCTACAATTTCCATAATAAAAACTTGGCTAAAGGTTAAATAATAAGCCTAAGATACTGAAAATTTTGTTGTTAGAAGCAATGCTCTTTAAAAACCTCCGCACAAGCAAGGCATTAAGTCAATCCGCACAAACCCAACACACAAGCCAAAGCTTGCCTTAAACCCTTGCTTAACCAACCTGCCCACGCAAAGGCAAACTGGCAACATACAACACAATGTTTGTATGCTGGCATTGTATGTTCCCAGTCAGCCTTCCCACCCAACTCAGCTGGTAGCTGGCCAGGCTCTCATTGCGGCGTTCCTTTTGTGTGCAGAAACAGTTGTCGGGAAAACAAAAATACAAGTGGCACACAAAATTGCCGCAAAGGTCACCTGGCACATCTACCAGCAGATCATCCATCGCAACGCTACATTTACATAATGGGTCTTATACGAGCAGCCGCGCGAGCCTCCCCGCAAATCCAAAGCTGTCATATAAGAACATTATGTAAAGTATCTCCAAGGGGCTTGTTGCCCCTTCAACCCCACGTGTGCAGCCTGTCATGCTTTTTGCGAATCCGCACGCCAAACACTCCCGGGTGCGGAGCAAAAAATCCCGCCAGGCTGCACAAGGCGTGCTTCGCACAGATTAATAAGGCCATTGATATTTGCTCAAGAAGTAATTGTAGTATGGCCATAAACATTCTCTGTATGCGCTACTCGCTCCGCTCAGACAAGGCGCGAGCCACAGGCGTATGGCGTAAAAGCTTTTAAAAATGCACTGGCGTAATTTAGCAAGGATAAAAAATAAATTGCAAGGGAAAATAAATCAAAAAGGCAACATGAATTAAGGTATAAATCTTTTGTTTTATTGTTGCCTTTTTGCCCTTGCACTTTAATTTTTCCCTTGCTGTGGAATCTTCGGGGGGCAGTGCGCCAGTGCATTTTTAAAAGCTTTTACATTTGTTAGTTGGGGGGAGACAGAAGCATCCTTGCATTTACTTAAGGATTTCAAACAGTCTTTCTAGCTCGTCGTACGTCCATAACTCGGGCTTATTTAACCGGCGATAAAAATTGGTTTTAGACATTTCGAGTTTTTCAAAGATGAACTTGTCTTTTAGCCCGGAGGCTTTAATCATTGCCTCGATTTGCTCAAGAAATTTTCTATACTCTCTTACGATCTCAATAGGTTTTTTCATAGTCTGGAAAATTAAATATGCGGGCTGGCGCCCGCATATTTGTACTGCTTAATTATGTTTAGTTCGTATTGCCTTTATTACCGCTCTTATCAGAGCGTCAAGACCTGTCTCCGTTACATTCCCATTTGCATCAATATACCCATGCTTCAATAATGCAGATCTGCGCTTTTCTAATTTCTCAAATACAGTTGAATCACCAGGGAAGTAGGTGGAAAGAATATCTTTATAAAACATACTCTTCAATTCAGGTTTCCGTGGAATAGGTTTAGCCAGACGTTTCCGTTTGGCTTCTTCCTGCAGAAGGACTCTTTCAATTTGCCACAACCAGTTATAATGGCTCATTGATACTAAGAATTATTTGACCTTTGGTATATTTCACTTTTACTTTCTTTCCCTTCTCAAAACCCAGATGGGAGAGCCACTTGCCATTAAGCCGTATTTCGGGAACAAGACTTTCGCTATAGCGATTTTTTCTAAACAGAGATCTAATCTTTAATTCTTTGCATTCAGCAACCTTGTTGCTTTCTGCTGTTACATTGTTTGCTATCATTATTCTTGGCGTTTAATGATATAAATATACAAAAAGGTATCATAATATGGAACTAAAAAGTATTAAATAATAACCCTATTTAGTAATTTGTAACGGTTCTAAATAAGGTTAATTATACGTATTAAGTAATGAGAAGAAAAATAGAAGAGTTGCTGAATATAAAAAAATAAGGAGGCAGACGCCTCCTTATTTACTAATTAACCGGGTTATCTTTTTAAGCAAAAGCGATACACCGAAACTGACTACTGCACCTATGGTGGCCAGCAAAACCGTCCTGGTCACATCTTCTAAATTTATATTAGCAAAGATGCTTAGCAGAGTTCCGCCTATGGTTCCAATTACAGTACCGTTATGTCCGCTATGATTACTCATTTTCTACAGCTGTTTGGCTGACGGCAGTGATAACACCACCTGCCAATGTTAGATATCCTGCTACAGTAATCAAGGCTGCGGGTAAAGCGATTGGAGCAGCTAGAATCGAGCCGCCAACAGCAGCAACACTTAAACCTACAGCACGCAGGACTTTGAAGAATTTAGGGGTAGGAGCTTTTGCTCTTTGAACAATATTCATGACTGTTATTTTTAAATGTTTTACAGAAATTTTTATTTGCTTTATAACTTGAGAAATAAAAAATAGTATGACCAGAAAATATCAGTCATACTATTTTTTAATCAAATTAAATTACCTCAACAATTGCCAGAGAGTTGAATGCACCGTTCTTTAATGAATACTGTTGTCCATTTACTTCCTGGAAGAACTCGATCTCAAGCAAATAAAATTGAAGGCCTGCACCCACAGGCACAGCTGCAGGAACCAATGAAATATTGCTGGATGTTCCATCGATAGGAAGATTTGCAGCCGGACTAAACTGGATATCAAAGATTCCGGTAGCGAAGTCTATGTTCGCATATGCTCCTTTGATCGTGCAGTGTGTTGCTTTAGCCGGAGCAGCAATATCATTGATTGGTACCAAATTGGGAATGCCAATTTCTCCGGTAGCAGTGTTGACCGTATATGGCTTGTATAAAATACTACCAAGGATTGATTTCAAGTTGAAATTAAAGCCTTTTAAGATGGCTTTACCTTGTGCCGTGGCTAAACCACTGAAAGGCGTTCTTTTGCCTCTGGCGCTTGCCGTATCAAGCTTTAGAATATCCATCATAGTCTTAGTGACTCTAGATGTTACTCGACTGTCGGAAGCGCTTTGCATGAGTGCGCGCAATGCATCACGAAGTAATTTACCTGCAAGGCCTGCAGCACCAAATTCCTCGCCGTTCTCTCTTGTCCGGATAAATGCAGGATCATTTGCAATACGATCACCACTTACTCCACCTTTTTCACGCACAAGATGTCCATCTAAAGATGTCTTGTAAAAGGTCATACCTCCGATAGTACCTTTAAGTTTTAAAATTCCATTTTGTCTTGCCATAAGAATAATTTTTTAGTTAAACATGTGGCAATAGTAAAGGCTTAAATTAAGGCATTCAAATGGGTGGTTCCGCTTAGGTACCTATCGTACACTTTGTTCCGAAATAGTCTGTTATGCCTTACCAAAATAACTTCTAACTTTGTATAAAGCTTCATACTTCAAGTATAAATGAAGCATAGATAAAGCATACATAGAGTATGGAATTAACGCGAAGTTGTATTTATCCTAAGGATGTGCAGCGGATTACCGGTAAAAGCGAGAGATATTGCAGAAAGCTTTTAAGAAAATTAAAAGTAGAGTTGAAGAAGGACGAACATCAATTCGTAAGCATTGAAGAATTCGCGAATTTTGCAGGCCTTGATCCTGAACTGGTGAAAACGTACATCACTGATTAAAAACATCTGATTTTTTCAGCCCCATATTATAGCAAATTGCTACATTTTTTTTGAGATAAATTGACCTCTTTTGTAGTTCTAATCTTCGCAATTTTGTACCTTTATATAGGTCATCGAGGTGATACCAAAACGTTCTATAACAGCATAAATAACATAGTAACCTATTCGGTTACCTGTTACATGTGAGTATTGTTAAAATAATGATTATCAACGATATTAAAGCTTGGGTTAGCATCTTGCCACCCCGACTGTTAAAATAGCTTTCTAGAGAAATTTAGAAAGCTATTTTTGTTTAATTAATCAATGAGACGATAGATAAAGATGTTGTAACATAGTTGGTCATCGCGAGGCACATTTAGCTAAATAAATTAAACAAGAACGTCGTTGAGGTTTAAAACCTCAACGACGTTCTTGTTTAATAATATATCGTATTCTTTACAATTGTTAGATGATTAAATGTTGAAAAAGATTAATTAGATAAAGTAGTGTCTGTAAATTTATTATCAAAATATTCAAATAAAGCTACATTTAAGATTAGCATCAGCATTCCATAAAAGATGTCCTCTACAGGTATTGTTCCTAGACGGAAACCAAGATTTTCTGTATCGTCATACCATACTACCGGTTGTTCAAGCCCTGTGCCGGTAAGGATTCCGTTTACAATAAAAAATGGAAGTAATATAATCAGATACGTAAAATAAAAATTTGGTATCCAGCGGAGCTTTAATATATAGGTAAGCAGAATAAGTGTAATTGCCAGAAAAATAAAAGTAACACTGGTATAGATGTGTTTAGCATATAGAATACCTATGCATAAAAGCAGCATAACTAGAATAAGTGTAATTTCTTGATAAGGAATTTTATCTCTAACCGGATAAAATATTTTCAGGCAATGATAGGTATAGATGCTGGAAAAAGGAATGCATATAAAAAATAAAATTTCTTCTGCTGGTAAATTGCCTAGGTAGATTCCTGTCAGATACTGCGGATTGAAGCCCCAAACCCCAAAATGCGTATAACACATATCCCATATAATAAATAATACACTCACTATAAAATTAGCTAACCCAAAGGCGGCCCATTTTTTATAAAATAATAATTTGGGGTGAAAGCTAAAGATAAACGGAACGATCAGAGAGCCTAAGTCAATTGCCAGATACGTATAATTAGCGCACATTTTTTTTTGCTTCTTTAAAATATTTAAAAGGAACCAACAACATGCCGAAGCATTCACCGTCTTCTTTTTTTAGACTTTTGTGATGGATTTTGTGTGCTTTTCTGATTGCTCTGAAATAAAGAGAATCCGCATTTCGCAATACTTTGATGCGCTGATGTATGAACAGATCATGAATAAAGAAATAGGACATGCCATACAATGTTATTCCTACTGCGATCCAGAACGATAGAGAGAAATCTTTAATACCAACGATAAATAAAATAATAGCTGGTGTTGCAAAAATAACAAAGAAAAAATCATTGTGCTCCACAGGTGTTTGCGGATCCGGCTGATGATGGTCTTTATGCAGATTCCAGAGTAATCCGTGCATAATGTATTTATGGGCGAACCAGGCAACAAATTCCATTGTCGCAAATGTTACGATGATTACTGCGGAAATGATAATCCAATTATCCATAATTTTTTATTATACCATGATGACTATTTATTAATACGCTTCATGCATGAAGGTTAACGTTGCAAAGGTTATAGTATCATTCTGTTTAAATGACATACATGTGCTAAATTACTTTAAGTAAATATTTTTTTCCTGGGGTGTGCATATTGACGATTGGTTTATAAATTCTTTGATCCGTTTTTTTAAATCCAAATCGCTAATAGATGAATATTTTGATAGAATGAAAGCTTTGTCTGTTTCGATTTGTTTATTATATCCCAGAAAGAAAGGTGTATTTGCCTGAACACAAATTCTTAGAAACTTAAGTTCAATATTATCCGGGTTATTTTTAATTGCATTGTCAAGCAGATTTCTTCCTTTGTCGAAGTAATTTAGCTTACTGGATGGATTATGTATGTGTTTTGCTTCTATCATATAACAAACAGCTATGTACCCTTTAATACATTCATCTGGGGTATGTATAGCCTCTAATACAGTTTTGAATTTTTCGGCATCTTCTTTTGATGTAGAAGCTCTATAATATAAATTTCGTATTGTAATTATATCCCATTCTTTGCCTTGTACAAACACTGGTAATAGAAAGATGAATATGTAAGCAAGAAATCGCATTATAGTATGTTAAATTGGTTTCTTACATAACATTGAAACAGTAGACCAAATTTATTCAGGTTCGGTATGCGTATGCGCTCTTTTAATATACGTTCAGGAGGAATGGATTTAATTTTATGAAAAAGATTCTTATAATAAATATATGCCAAATACACACCAAGCCTTGCCTCTGAAGGTAATTGCTTTATTCCGACAAGCGCATGCTGAAAATCTTTTTCAATATCAGATTCAATATCTTTTTTGATCTGATGATCAAATTTATCCATGCTTACATCAGGAAAATACGTTCTGCCTAAAGAATCGAAATCCTCTTTTGCATCCCGTAAAAAATTGACTTTCTGAAAGGCAGAACCTAAACTCATTGCATGAGGCTTTTGCTTTTCATACATATTCAGATCGCCTTTAACAAAAACACGCAGACACATTAGTCCTACAACTTCAGCAGAACCTACAATATATTCTTTATATGATTGCTTGTCATGCGCAGACTGATCCAGATCCATTTCCATACTTTTTAAAAACGTATCGATCAGCTCCCACTCAATCTTATACGTATGAACAACATGTTGAAATGAATTCAGAATCGGATTAAGGCTGATTTTATCTTCAAGCGCTGTAATTGTATCTTTTCGAAACTGTTCCATTAAACGCTTCTTATCATAGCCATGGAATGAATCAACAATCTCATCCGCAAAACGTACAAAACCGTAAATGGCGTAAACAGGATCATGAAGTTTTTTATTCAAAAAGTGTATACCCAATGAAAAGCTCGTACTGTATTCTTTAGTCGTTAATTTGCTGCACATGGCAGAAACGTTATCAAATAAGTGTTTCATACATTCACTTTCAGTTTTTTTAATAATTCATTTGCTGCTATTTGTCCGGATATGATGGATGGTGGCACACCTGGTCCAGGTACTGTTAGCTGACCGCAGTAATAAAAGTTGGGTATATGCTTATTTTTAATGTTTGGTTTTAGGTTAGCTGTCTGCATCAGCGTATTTGCAAGGCCATATGCATTTCCTTTATAGGAATTATAATCTGTTATAAAATCTTTTATGCAATAGCTTTTTACATAATCAATATTATCGCGGATTGAAATCCCTGTGAAGGTTTCCAAGCGTTTTAATAATATATTGTAATAGGTATCACGTATTGCATCTTCATCCTTAATACCGGGCGCTATTGGCATCAGCACAAACAGGTTTTCTTTGCCTGCCGGTGCTACGGATGGATCTGTTCTGGAAGGGCAACAAACATAGAAGAGGGGATTACTCGGCCATTGTGGATTTTCATAAATTTCTACTGCATGCTTTGGAAAATCAGCATCAAAGAATAGGTTGTGATGTTCTAATTTGTCGAGCTTGGTATTTACACCGATATAAAAGATCAGCGAAGAAGGAGCAAATGTTTTTTTGTTCCAGTATTTTTCAGTGTAGTTGCGATCTTTCAACTTAAGTAATTTGCTTTCCACGTGATGATAATCCGCTGATGCAATCAATCCGTGCAGTTGTTTTTTTTGGATATGGGTGCTTATCGAAATTTTTGAATCACTGATAGCTTCTATGGTATCAACGCCTTCACTAAGATTAAATTCTACACCATACTCGTGGGAGATTTTAACCATTGCATCAATTACTTTTTTAAATCCCCCCATCGGATAATAGGTACCTTGCTTCAGACCTGCATAATTCATCAGGCTGTAAAGGGCCGGAGTATCCTTGGGCATCGCTCCTAAAAACAATACCGGAAATTCCATTAAAGCTATTAGCTTTTCATTTTTAAAATAACGGCGTACATGTTTGCTGAAAGAAGAAAATAGCTGAAGTCTGAATACGCCGCTTATGGTATCTGCATTGATAAGTTCAAGCAGAGATAAGCCGGGTTGATAGATGAGTTTTTTTACACCAACATCATATTTATAATTTGCTTCCCGCATGAATGCTGTAAGCTTATCTGCTGCACCTGTTTCTATTTGTTCAAAGAGTTCGAGAAGCTCCTCCCATCCGGCAGGAATTTTTAATGTCTCGCCATCCGATGTTATGATCTGAAAACCCGGATCAAGCTTTTTCAATTCATAAAAATCGCTGCTGGTATAGCCAAACTGTTCATAAAAACGTTCGAATACATCCGGCATCCAGTACCAGCTAGGGCCCATATCAAAAGTAAAACCATTTGCTTCAAATTGTCGCATGCGTCCGCCAAGCTGATCGTTTTTTTCAAACACAACAACTTTTTGTCCTTTTAGCGCTAATACAGCAGCTGCGCTTAATCCACTAACTCCGGACCCAATGATTCCAATTGTTTTCACCAGCGCAAACGTTTAATTGAAAATTACTTTTTTAGTAATTGCATGAATTTTTCAATATTAGATATCCATGTATGGTCTTTGGGCAGTTTTACATCTTCAAATAAATAGGCAGCACCACAGATGTATTTTTTTATTCCCGGAAAATCTTTTTTCATCTTATCCATTAATGCTTGCAGCCATTCTGCTGAATGGTAGCGCACGACAAAATATTGCAGGCATTCCGGTTTTAAATCTTCGATAACGGCTTTCAGATTGTAATAAGGTACACGCTGGCCAAGATAAACAACACGTCTGTTTGAAGCACGTATCAAAAAGTCAGATAGCAGCAATCCTATTTCATGATCTTCCTCTTCAGGTAAAAAAAGAAGCCAGGTTTCGGCTGTTGATGGGGGGATAGGAAGTTGCTCAATGGCATGGTATAACTTTTGTTTTAACAGATTTGAAATGAAATGTTCCTGTGCCGGTATGATTTCACTTTTGCCCCATAACAGCCCTATTTTAACAAGCATCGGATATATGACCTTTTGATAGCAAGCTACCATTCCGTATTTCTTTGCAGCCTGTTTAAAAACTTTATCAAATTCATATTCATTATAATCGATTCCGGCAGCAATTAATTTGTGTATGTACACAGAGACTTTCGAATCTTCGTCTGCTGCTTCCTGAATGGAACGTTCTAGCAATTCATTTATCTCAGGGTCTGTAAGCTGACTGATCCGCGAAATTTTAATTCCTAGTTTAATCAGCGTAGAAACATTTAACAACCTACGTACCTGATCATCATCATAGCTCCGTATGTTGCCGTCCGATCTTAAAGGAGTCAGCAGATTGTAGCGTTGTTCCCAGATACGGATCGTATGTGCTTTAATTCCGCTTAATTTTTCTAAATCTGAAATGGAATACAGAGACATATTTTGTTTAACTTTTATTAAAAATAATTAAACAAAATAGCTAAACCAAATGATTCGGAAAATTTTATCTAATGTTTTGGTTTATAGATAATTTCATAGGAAGAAAAATAATTTCTATTTCACATCTGTATCATAGCGACCGGGTAGGTTTGGATTAACAAAAGATGAAAAACAAAATCTGCAGTTGGGGCTTGAAGCACTTTTGATTTTACTATGGATTGTTAAGTTTTGTCCGTTTAAATTAAAAAGGAAGAGGAACGTCGTTGAGGTTTTAAACCTCAACGACGTTCCTCTTCAACGGCCTTTTACTTTATGTATGATTACTACAAGAGTAAAGAATATAATATAAAATTATTCGTAATAGAATAGATTAGCATGGGCCCCAGCCAACATCACCGAAGTCCGGTTTTCTTTTTTCAAGGAATGCATTTCGGCCTTCTTTGGCTTCGTCTGTTCCATAAGCCAGACGTGTTGCTTCGCCTGCAAAAATTTGTTGACCAACCATACCATCGTCTGTCAGATTCATGGCAAACTTTAACATTTTAATTGAAGTAGGAGACTTTGCCAAAATTTCCTGCGCCCATTGATAAGCGGTGCTTTCCAGTTCAGCGTGTGGGATTACAGCATTTACCATACCCATATCGTACGCTTCCTGTGCAGAATAATTTCTGCCTAAGAAAAATATTTCACGCGCTTTTTTCTGTCCGACCATTTTAGCTAAGTAGGCTGAACCATACCCACCATCGAAGCTGGTAACGTCAGCATCAGTTTGTTTGAAGATCGCGTGTTCTTTGCTTGCCAATGTCAAATCACAAACAACGTGCAAGCTATGGCCGCCGCCAACTGCCCAGCCCGGTACTACAGCAATTACCACTTTCGGCATAAAACGGATCAAGCGTTGTACTTCTAAAATATTCAAACGATGTCTGCCATCTTCACCTACATAACCTTTTTCTCCGCGCGCTTTCTGATCTCCGCCGCTGCAGAAAGAGTAGATGCCGTCTTTTGATGAAGGACCTTCAGCAGATAATAATACCACACCGATAGAAGCATCTTCATACGCATCATACATAGCATCGTATAACTCAGATGTAGTCTTTGGTCTAAAAGCATTGCGTACATCCGGACGGTTAAAAGCAATGCGCGCTACGCCATTTGATTTTTTATATGTTATGTCTTCGAATTCTTTTACAGTTTTCCAGTCAATTGCCATAATGAAGTATTAGTTATGTGGTAATAAAGATAGGTTAAACCTACGAGGTTTTCAAAACCTCGTAGGTTTAACCTATACCTCAACTATATTTTTATCAACGCACTAGCCCATACAAAGCCACTTCCAAATGCAGCCAGACATAGTATATCACCTGATTTTAATCTGCCTTCCTGTACTGCTTCGCTCAAAGCAATCGGAATAGACCCTGCCGTTGTGTTGCCGTACTTCTGAATGTTATTAAATACCTGATGATCCTCTAACTTCAATTGCTTCTGTATATACTCAGCGATGCGCAAGTTGGCTTGGTGCGGAATCAATAAGCTGATATCGCTTGTCTGCAAATTATTTGCTTCTAATGCTTCCATGATCACAGCAGGAAATTTCTGCACCGCATGTTTGAATACAGCTTGTCCATTCATTACTGGCAGCAAAGTTCCGTTCTCAATCATTTCAGGAGTGACGCGTGTTTTGCTTCTGCTGCCGGGGTGTTCCAGCATCAGTTCTTCTGCATACGTTCCATCGGCGTGTAAATGTGTAGAAAGGATTCCTTTATCTTCTGTTGTTGCTTTCAACACAACTGCTCCTGCACCGTCACCAAAGATAACAGCTACATTGCGACCACGATCCGACAATTCCATGATATTTGATTGGATCTCACTTCCTACAACCAATACTGTTTTATACATACCTGTTTTGATGAACTGATCGGCAACGGAGAGTGCATAGATAAAACCCGCACACTGCTGACGAATATCCAATGCCGGAATATTCGGAACACCTAATTCACGCTGCAGCAATACACCCGCACCGGGAAATGCATAATCCGGACTCAAGGTTGCAAATACAATCAAATCAATTTCCTTCGCTTCAATCTTTGCGTTTGCTAAAGCCATGCGCGCAGCGTTTGCACCCATGTTGGAAACCGTGTCGACACCTTCTTTAAAGAAGCGGCGCTCTTTGATTCCGGTACGTTCCTGGATCCAGGCATCCGAGGTTTCCATGAATGCGGTAAGATCATTGTTGGTTACAATCTGTTCGGGTACATAATGGCCCGTGCCTATAAGTTGTGAATGTAGTTGCATGCTTTGATTTTATTATTTCTTAACTCAATTCTTCGCTAATAAGTGGTTGGTAGTTTAAGTGTAACGATCATATGTTGTTCTGTCGTAGAGTCTATGCACTTAAACATACCGAACCATGGCATATTTTTAGTCGACACAAAATGTGCCATGGTTCGGTATGTTTACGCAGCTGTAACTCATTCATTCCGTAAAAGTTTATTTGCGTAAACTACCAACCACTTGTTTGCTTAGCTTCATAAAAAAACCGATAAGTTCGCTTATCGGTTTTTTCTATAACGTCATCGAGGTTTTAAACCTCGATGACGTTTATTCATTTTAAATTACTTCTTTTTCTTCATCACGCGTTGAACCGCTTCAACAATATGGCGATCTTTCAAACCATATTTTTCCATCAATTCATCCGGTGTACCGCTTTCGCCGAAGGTATCTTTTACTGCTACAAATTCAATTGGGGTAGGTAAGTTGCTGGCCAATACGCGTGCAACGCTTTCGCCTAAACCACCCAATACGTTATGCTCTTCAGCTGTTACCACACAACCTGTTTTACCAACAGATTTTAAAATCGCTTCTTCGTCCAGTGGTTTAATGGTATGGATGTTGATGATCTCTGCATCAATACCAAGTTCGGCTAATTTTTCGCCGGCAAGAATTGCTTCCCAAACCATATGGCCGGTTGCAAGAATTGTTACATCTTTGCCTTCGTTTACCATCCATGCTTTACCGATCTCAAATTTCTGATCCGGTGCAGTGAATACCGGTAATGCCGGGCGACCGAAACGTAAGTATACCGGACCTACGTGATCTGCAATAGCAATCGTAGCGGCTTTCGTTTGGTTGTAATCGCACGGGTTGATTACAGTCATACCCGGAAGCATTTTCATCAAACCGATATCTTCCAGAATCTGGTGTGTAGCGCCATCTTCACCTAATGTTAAACCTGCGTGTGAGGCACATACTTTTACGTTCTTCTCTGAATACGCAACAGACTGTCTGATCTGGTCATACACGCGGCCTGTAGAGAAGTTTGCGAATGTTGCCGTGAAAGGGATTTTACCTCCAACCGTCATACCTGCCGCCATGCTGATCATGTTTGCTTCAGCAATACCTGTCTGGAAGAAACGTTCCGGATTTTGTTTTTCGAAATCGTTTAATTTTAAAGAGGCAGTTAAATCGGCACATAGCGCAACAACGTTCGGATTTGTTTTGCCTAATTCCGTCATCCCGTCACCAAAGCCGGAACGCGTATCTTTCTTTTCAGTAAATGTATATTTTTTCATTGTTTTAAAGTCTTTTGTTGAATGGATTAATAATCACCAAGTGTTTCTTCTAACTGGCCCAATGCAGATGCTAACTCCGCATCATTTGGTGCCGTGCCGTGCCACTTGTGTGTACCCATCATGTAATCAACACCGGCGCCCATTTCCGTTTTCATTAATATCATGGTTGGTACTCCTGTGCCTTTGTTTGCTTGTGCTTTAAGAATTGTTTTCTCTAAGTCGGCAAAGTTATTTCCATCACAAGTCAATACGTTCCATCCAAACGCTTTGTATTTGCCGGCTAAGTCACCTAAAGACATTACTTTGTCGCACGGGCCGTCGATCTGTTGACCGTTATAATCTACGAAACCGATCAGGTTATCTAATTTTGTATGTGGTGCATACATTGCGGCTTCCCAGATTTGACCTTCCTGTTGTTCGCCATCGCCCATCAATACATATACAAAGCGATCGTCTTTGTTTAATTTCTTTGCTTGTGCGGTTCCACAGCCTACAGATAAACCTTGTCCCAAAGAACCTGATGCCATACGAACGCCTGGTAAGTGTGAGTGCGGAGTAGGGTGGCCCTGTAAACGGGAATTGATTTTACGGTGCGTACTTAATTCTTTTACCGGGAAATATCCGGAACGTGCCAAGGCACTATATAAAACTGCAGAGATGTGACCATTTGAAAGATAGAAAATATCTTCGCCCACACCATTCATATTAAAATCTTTGTTGTGCTTCATTAACTTGAAATATAAAAGCACTAATAAATCGGTACAGCCTAATGCACCACCCGGGTGGCCGCCTTTAGCACCGTGTACCATACGTACAATATCTCTTCTTACTTGAGATGCAACTTTATTCAGTTCTGTGTATTCTGACATGATTATTGATTTTCTATTTTAAAATTTGCGCTGTATGATCGTCTGTTTTTACTTTCGAAATGATTTCACTTATTTTTCCTTTTTCATCAATCACAAAAGTTGTGCGGAGTGTACCCATGAACGTTTTGCCGTACATAGATTTTTCGCCCCATACGCCGTACTGTTCGTGAATGGTTTTATCTTCATCAGCAATCAATGGAAAAGGCAGTTCGAATTTTTTGATGAATTTCTGATGCGATGTTGAACCATCGGTACTGATACCAAGTACTACATAACCGGCTTTTAACAATGTGGTATAATTGTCTCTCAGATTACATGCTTGTTTGGTACAACCAGGTGTATCGTCTTTCGGATAAAAGTATAAGATTACTTTTTTGCCTGAAAAATCTGTTAAGCGAATCGCGTTACCGTCTTGATCTATTCCTTTAAATACTGGGGCTTTATCGCCAACCGATAATGTCATAATACTTTTTTATAAAGGGTTTTATTACCTGAATTGTCTGTTACTTCAAGCACAAACTCACCTTTTAATACTTGTGTCGGATCTCTGAACTCAGACCAGATCAAACCTGATTTATGTTCATAATACATTAATACCCACTTGCCGTTTAATGTTGCCCGAATGGTATCAATGCCCGAACCTTTGTCAAAAATACTAAAATTAATGCGTTTTGTTGTATTTGATTTGTAGGTAATTACGGGTGGAATGGAATCTTTTATCAACGTGAATTTGCCCAGGTATTTTAAATTATGCATCAGGCTGTCTTCTTGCCAGGTGCCGCCTTCATATTTTTTTGATACAGAGTTATTTATGTTATAGAAATAACAGCGGTCGTTTTTATTCACAGCCATTTCCGGGCAAAAGACTACGCCAATGGGGCCATAAACCGGCTCGGTCGGATTGTTGATTTCGAAGGTTTCAGCCCCGTTTATAATCAGATGCTTTTTGACTTTTAAATAAAGCGTGTCGAAGAGGGTTGAATCGGAGAATTGCAGCGTTAAGTTATCCACAATAACTTTGCGTTTACCCGGCGGAATCATTTCTACAAAATCATACACACTTTTAAATGATCCTGCAAGGGAAGAGTCGGGCAGAGCCGTTCTCAGATCATAGAGATATACCGGTAACTGATTGATGTAGTATGCAGGAGCAAGGTTCGTTGTTTTTTTCTTTACATAAAGAACAGCGTTGCCCGTGTAGTTTGCAGAACCAATGACCTTCAAGGTGTTTTCAAATATTTTATAATCGGGAACAGGTGAAGTTGGTTTAATGATTTTAGATGCCTGTGCCTGCTTTCCTTTAATGGTAAAGTTTAGTGAGGATTGATTTCCGTTTGAATCGTATATGCGTAATTCTATATTGTGCGAAGCATCATCGTGAATGGGAATTTTTCCATGCAGCGGATTCATCAGATAAAAGCTTAGCTGATTTCCATCGGCTACATAACACTTTTCAAAATACTGTCTTTTTAAAATATATGTTTCGTAATCGATATGTACATTAATGAATCTGCTCTCGTGGAAAGAATATGTTTCGAGATTGTGATAGAATACTTCTTTGCCATCTACTTTCAGTTCAATGCAATTGATACCGTACGAATTATGCGTATCATTCATTTTATCATGTACTTTGATCTCAACGCCTAACAAGCCTTTAGCATAGATGGGCTGTGCAATGGTATATTTACCGGAGCCGGCTGGCTGTGCAATAAACTCTGCCCGTCCGAGGTCATCGTTTACGCGCGAGTTAATATCCATGGTACGGATTGCTATTTTATCAAATGTTGGTTTGATGTTGTCAACGATCTCTGTAAAACCAAAAAGAGCAGGATTTAATACACGCTCCTGCACATCACGAATTTCGAAATGCAAATGCGGACCGCCGCTGCCGCCTGTATTTCCGGACTTAGCAATTACTTCACCTTTTGTAACAGGAAGTGCTTTAGGAGGAACAATAATATCAATATCTGTTTGTTCCAGTTTATACAATTCTTCTATTGCATAGTCATGTATTTTCGCACTGAATCGGTCTAAGTGTGCGTACACCGTTACCAATCCGTTTGGGTGCGTAATGTAAATAGTATTACCGTAGCCGTAGGTAGATATCCGGATGCGTGATACATAGCCGCCTGCAGCTGCATATACCGGCAAGCCGATCTGTCCGTCTGTTTTAATATCCATTCCCCCATGAAAATGGTTCGGTCTTAATTCACCCATGTTAGCAGAAAGATAATTCCGTTGCCCGGGTTTGATCGGAAACATAAAGTATCCTTTTGGATAACCTCCCGGTACTTGTGCATACGCAGTATGGCTGGCAGCAGCCATTAATAGGCATGCAATGATGCAGTTAACGAATCTCACAGCTAAGCATGTTTTTATTTTCAAGAAATCCTTCCAGTTTATCACCAATAGCAATAGAACCAACACCTTTAGGCGTACCTGTATAAATAAGGTCGCCTTTTTTTAAAGTAATAAATTGTGAGATATAAGCAATCAGATAATCAATGGAAAATACCATGTCCGCTGTATTACCCGATTGACGTAACTCGCCGTTGATAGATAACGAAAAGGAAATGTTTTTTAAATCGGGGAAATTGGCTTTGGGTACAAATTCTGAAACAGGTGCAGAACCATTGAAACCTTTGGCAAGTGTCCAGGGTAGTCCTTCTTCTTTTGCCTGCTGCTGTAAGTCGCGTGCCGTGAAGTCGAGTCCGATGCCCAGTTCTTCGTAATACTTATGAGCAAATTTTTCCTGAATGTTTTTTCCTTCTTTCGAAATTTTCACAACCAATTCAATTTCATGATGGATGTCTTTTGTGAAAGAAGGAAAATAAAATGCTTCATTATTTTTTAACAAAGCAGTATCCGGTTTTAAAAAAATAATCGGAGCAGCAGGCATGGCATTATTTAACTCTTTTGCGTGCTCGCTGTAATTTCTTCCTATTCCAATAATTTTCATACATGTTACCGTTACATTACTTAGATGTAAAATTCTTATATTTGAGTTTAAATAACATACTATGTGGATAAGTAAGAAAGTAATTTATTTTAGCGCCGCACTTTTATTTAGCGGAGCAGTTTATACCAGTTGTAAAAGAGTAGCTGTTACAGGACGCAGCCAGCTAAGTTTGATTCCTGAATCACAAATTGTACAAATGAGCAGCGAGCAATACGCAGCTGTTATTAAGCAAGGCCCCTTAAGTACGAATGCTGCTCAGGTAGCCATGATTAAAAAAGTGGGAAACACGATTAAATCAGCGGTAGAAAAATACATGAGCGAACAGGGCAGAAGCAAAGAACTGGAAGGGTATAACTGGGAATTTAATCTGATTCAAAATGATACTACCGTAAATGCCTGGTGTATGCCGGGTGGTAAAGTAGCATTCTATACCGGTATTTTGCCGGTATGTATTGATGAAAAAGGAATTGCTGTGGTAATGGGACATGAAGTTGCACATGCAATTGCACATCATGGAAACGAACGCATGAGTCAGGAATTATTGGCACAGGCCGGAGGTCAGGTTGTGGATCTGGCTTTATCTGCGAAATCACCCGCTACCAGACAATTGTTTGATCAGGCTTATGGTGCAGGAGCACAATACGGTGTTATTCTTCCTTTTAGCAGAAAGCACGAATCAGAAGCCGACAAAATGGGATTGGTATTTATGGCTATGGCCGGCTATGATCCGCACACAGCTATTGAATTCTGGAAACGCATGAGTACGGTTATGGCTGGTCAGGCTCCTCCGGAGTTTATGTCAACACACCCTTCTGATGCCAGACGTGTTGCTGATCTGGAAGCTTTTTTACCGGAAGCTTTAAAATACTATCAGCCTGCAAAATAATGTATTAAATTAGTATATTAGTATATAGATACACGGTGTGCACTATGCATCACCTGTATCTATGTTGCTACTGCCTTTTTAATAGTATTGAAATGCACCGAATTGTGGCATTATTTTAGATATCATTCAACCGGTTAAGTGAAATTAAGTATGAGAAGAATAAAACAGCCTTCTATATGGCTTATGGCTATAGTAGGGATTATCGTTGGTAGCTCTTTTATATCGGATGTTTCGGAGCGTCCGCTGGCTCCGGATTTTACATTGGAAAATACTGAAGGTGTTAAAGTTAGCCTTAGTGATTTCAAAGGTAAAGTTGTTTATATTGATTTCTGGGCAACTTGGTGCGGCCCGTGTATCGCTGAAATTCCGCATTCTAAAAAGCTGAAGGAGAAGTTTGCCGGTAACGACAATGTGATATTCATGTATGTATCTGTTGATAATGAAGATAGTGTAGACGACTGGAAAGCTTTTGTAAAGAAAAAAGGCATGGGTGGTATACAATTGATTGCACGAAATGGAGGCAAGGAAGAGAATGTTGGTGAAAGATATCAGATACAGTTTGTACCACGTTTTGTATTGATCGATAAAAACGGACGTATTGCAAATTTTGAAGCGCCGCGTCCTTCAGAAGGAGATACAGAACAAATCATAAAACAGTTATTAGCAGAATAAAAATTGTGTAACTTGTGCTTCCTTCGGGAAGCATTTTTTTTGTCTGAAATTCTTTACCGAAGGCAAGTATATTATTTCAATCGCACGATGCATATTTATGAAAGATTATAACAAACTATCAGGTTGGCTGTGGAAAGGTGCCGCAGCAATGTTTGTAGGAATTGTTTTTTTGTTGTTACTCGTCTATTTGAATCCTTTTAATTTATTCGGTGCCTTACCAAGCATTGATGTGCTGGAAAATCCGGAGAGCGATCAGGCTTCTATTGTTTATTCCAGTGATGGAAAAATATTAGGGAAATTTTATAATGAAATTAACCGTACCGATGTAGAGTACAAAGAGCTGCCGCCGGTACTGATCAACGCATTAATTGCTACCGAAGATTCGCGTTTTTACGATCATTCAGGGGTTGATATAAAAGGTATTGTTGCTATTGTACCATCGCTGATGATGGGTAAGAAAAGAGGATCCAGCACATTGACACAACAACTTGCCAAGAATCTTTTCAGCTTAAGAAGGTCAGAAGAATATACCGGTTTTTTTGATAATGCCATTGTTCATAAAATTAAAGAATGGTTCATTGCTATTGAATTAGAGAAAGCATACTCCAAGCAGGAAATTTTATTGATGTATCTGAATACTGTAGAGTTTGGAAACAACAGCTATGGTATTAAGTCTGCCGCTAAAAAATATTTTGGAAAGAATGTTTCGGAGTTAACCTTACCGGAGGCAAGTTTACTGATTGGTTTGCTGAAAGGTCCGTCGTATTACAATCCAAGAAAGAAACCGGAACGTGCCTTGAATAGAAGAAATACCGTAATGGATCAAATGGTGAAGTACGATTACTTATCTTCTGCCGAAGCCATTGTTGCACAAAGTAAACCTTTGGGCTTAAAGTTTCAGGACGATGGAGAAGCTTCGGGATTGGCTCCGCACTTTAGAAATTATTTAAAGAAGATCATGTTTAACTGGTGCAAAGAGCACGACATGCACCTGTATGAAGATGGTTTGAAAATATATACAACAATCGACACACGTATGCAGACTGCTGCTGAAGCAGGTATGCGCAGGCACATGGGTTTTCTGCAAAAGGAGTTTGATAAAAACTGGTCTAAATCCGATCCCTGGTCCAAATCCGATCCGGAGTTAATCAAACGGTTGATCAAAACAACATCTCATTACAAAGAAGCCAGCGAAGAGCTAAACGGAAACGAAGCACTGATTATGGTGGAAATGAAAAAGAAAATTCCGATGCAGGTATTTACCTGGCACGGACGTGTAGATACGCTGCTATCACCTATAGACTCTATCAGGCATTCATTAAAACTGTTGCGTACAGGTTTATTTTCTATAGATCCTAAGAACGGATATGTACGTGCCTGGGTAGGCAATATTGATTATAGTTCGTATCCGTTTGATCATGTGATACAAGGCAAGCGTCAGGCTGGTTCTACCTTTAAACCGATTCTTTATGCGTATGCCATGGAAGAAAAAGGCTTGACTCCGGATTCTAAATTTCCGGATGCCCCGATCAGTATTCCGATTCCGGGAGGTAAGCCCTGGACACCGAATAACAGCAACGGTAAGTTTTCGAATGAAGAGCTGACGTTGAGACAAGCATTGGCACGTTCTGTAAACTCGATCAGTGCTCAGCTGATGAATCTGGTTGGACCGGATTCGCTGGTATCTTTTGCAAAGCGTATGGGGATAAAAAGTGAGCTGACAGCTACGCCATCCTTATGCTTGGGTACAGGAGATGTTACGCTGTTTGAAATGGTAAATGCCTATAGTGTGTTTGTAAATGAAGGGATTTGGGTACAGCCACAATTTTTATTACGCATTGAAGATAAGTATGGAAATGTACTGGAGGAATTCAATACAAACAGCCGCCACGTAATTAATGAAGAAACGGCTTACAATATGATTGAACTGTTAAAAGGTTCGGTAGAAGAAGCAGGAGGAACATCTGTAGACTTAAGAAGTAAATTCAATATACAAGGGGAACTGGGTGGTAAGACGGGAACCACACAGGAATCAGCCGATGGCTGGTTTATGGGTATCACACCGAATCTTGTTACAGGCGTTTGGGTGGGCGGAGAGAAGCGTGTGATTCGTTTCAGTACCATGACTTATGGACAGGGCGCGCGTATGGCATTGCCCGTATGGGCTTATTACATGCAAGGTGTGCAGAAGGATGCAGCAATCGGTTATCCGGCTTCTTTATTTGCTAAGCCCGATGGTTCATCAGATACCCTTGTAACAAGCGGCTCGCATTTATTGAATGAAGAAATGCTGCCCGCTATAGAACCGGAGAAAGAAGACTGGTAATAATATTAGAACGATATATTGCAAAATAAAACAACCCACTTTATGTGGGTTGTTTTATTTTTATTTGGTAGGTGTATTTTTGACTTGCCGTTGTTTACGGATTTTATAGTTGTGATAATGGGCACTCTTCTGAATATGCTTTCTTTGTGCTTCACTTTTGGTATGCCAGGTTGATAAATTTGTTTCATAATCGTTTATGGCCTGGTATTGACTATTTAATAATGGAGAACTTTGAGAGTTTGGACTTGTAGCAATTATTTGTTTACCCTGGGCCAGCTTTTTCTTTGCACTTGGTATGTTATCATTCTCAACATCTTTGACGGCCGATTCCATTAAATAATGAGATGAGTAATAAACCATTTTATCCAATACGTTTTCGTCGTAATGTGCAGTGCAGTCATCGTTGTTTGCACTTGGGGTGAGCGTATTTGTATTCTCAATGGTGAATACTTTATGCTGCTGAATGGAGCTCACATACGTAAGGCTTGTTACAAAATTTACCGGAGCCGTTGGCGGCATGTCGACCAGAAACTTTATTAAAATTCCGTTGGTTTCTCCCGGATGTACTTCTTTTAAGTCTATGTAAATTTTATTGTCCATAACACGATATGGATATCCATATACTTTATTAACCGTGAAATTATCAGAAGGGAACTGAATAGTAAATTTTGTACTCTGAGCTGCCACAGTCATTAAGGTTGTTATTTCTGAACCAAAATCATTTATAATGTCTGTGGGTTGTTGGATATAATAATAGTTGCCGGCTCCGGCTTCGGCCAGATCGTGCATCAGGTATTCATTGAATTCATGTCCCACACCGAATGTCGATACAGAAACATCATCTCTTTGTGCATATCCGGATACTATTCTTTCTAAAATGTACGGATCTGTTACGCCTTCATTGGGGTGTCCGTCAGAGAAAAGTAATACCCGGTTTATTTTTGATCTGTCGTATTTTGAGCGCACTTCTGCAATACCCAGTTCAAGTCCTGCACTGAGATTTGTTGCACCGCGCGGATGAATATGTTCCAGCTTTCTTTTTAATGCCGCTTTATCCTTTACAGGTTCGGCACCATGCAATACCATGGCTTCGTGGTCGTATATAACGATCGACATAATATCGTCGGGTTGTAACTGATCGATCAGATATTCGATTGCTTTTTTGCCATAATAGATCCGATCGCCTTCCATAGATCCGCTGCGATCAAACACTACGGATATGTTAAGTGGAACCCGTTGTCCTTTGGCACAGCTCTTCAGATCAACATACAGATACGCTTCTTGTTTATTCGGGCAGAGATACGTATTGTCCAGTTGTGTTGTCATCCGAACGGCAGTGTCTTGTTGAGCAAATAAAAAATTTACATTCAGCAAGAGCAGATAAGATAAGAGCAGTTTTTTCAAAATTGTTTCGTTAAAAATGTTAAACAAATGCTATATTTAATAATACAGTTTAGATAAACATCCTGTTGAAATTTTGAGCATAGAAAAATATTTTAAATAAAAATGAGGGTATTCGTCGTCGTATTTTTTTGTTTGCTGTTAATAGCCTGTTCAGAATCAACTGTAACACTTCCTGTACAGGAAAAAGATTTTTGTTCTTCCATTCATAGAAACGATTCCTTAAGTCTTAGCAAAGAATTAGAACCGTTTACTGATTCTATGAAAAATAAAACAGGTGTATATGTGCTGGAAGATGGAGGAGGTGCATTGATTACACGGGCATGGTTAAGCGAGTATGCAGAAGAAACAATCGATATTCAGTACTTTATTTTTTCAACAGATAATGTTGGCTTGATTGCTTGTTATTATCTGGTACGGGCGGCAGATCGTGGTGTCAAAGTACGGATACTCATTGATGATATTCTGGTAGATGCCGGTACACATGAAATCCTGACGCTGGATTCGCATGAAAACATTGAGATTAAAATCTATAACCCGGGAATTAATATGGGTAAAAACATCTTTAATAAAATCACCAAGTTTGCAACAGATTTCCGTTCGGCCAATCAGCGTATGCACAACAAAACATTTATTGTAGACAATAAAGTAGTTATTACCGGGGGAAGAAATATTGCAGATGAATATTTTGATTACGATCACGAATATAATTTCAGAGACAGAGATGTATTGCTGATCGGGAAAACAACAGCAGATGTGCATGCTTCCTTTGAAACATTCTGGGCGAATAAACTCAGTGTGCCTATTACCGAGCTGGTAAAAGAAAAGGATGTGACCTATACAGATTCAAACCGGTTTGACAGACTGCATCAGTATGCCTGTAATCCGGATAATTTCTGGCCGCAGGTTCGTGATCGGATAGCGAATCTTTCAACAACGTTTCAAAGTATCAAAGAACAGGGTCAGCTGGTGTGGCTGGATCATGTACAGTTTGTTTCGGATATACCTGGCAAGAATGATGGAACGAAAGGATTAGCAGGCGGCGGTGTGTGTACAGACAGTTTAATCAATCTTGTGAAACGGGCAAAGATTTCGTTGGATATTCAATCGCCTTACTTAATAACAACAGAACTTGGCAGGGATTTATTCAGGGATGCGGTGAAGCGTGGTGTTAAGGTGAGGATCTTAACAAATAGTTTGTCTTCTACCGATAATCTGGAAGCATTTAACGGATATCAGCGCGACCGCTCAAAGTTATTAGCAACAGGAGTAGAGATCTATGAATTTAAACCCGATGCGGCAGAACGTTATCAGGTAATGACTGGTGCATTGCAAACAAAGCTGAACTTTACGCCGATCTTTGGTTTGCATGCCAAATCAATAGTGATTGATGGGAAAATTGCTGTTATAGGTACGTTCAATCTGGATCCGCGCAGTGCAAACTTAAACACCGAATGTGTAACAATTATTTATTCAGATAAAATTGCTGCCGGTGTTTTAAAAGGCATGAATGTTGAATTTAAACCGGAAAACTCCTGGCAAACAACCGTTGATTATAATCCCGATGGCGAAGCAGGTTTTAAGAAGCAAGCCAAAACGTTGACACGGAAGGTGATTCCGAAGGGGATTTTATAGAATATTTTTATCAGATACACCAATCTGGTAATTGCGTTGAGATAAGCTATATTTGCAAATACGTTTTTAATAAAACACCTTCATGTCTTTCGCATCCCTTGGTTTATCGCCCGCTATTTTAAAAGCATTAGAAAAACAATTCTACAATACGCCATATCCCATACAAGCTCAGGCTATTCCGCACATCTTACAAGGGAAAGATATCTTAGGCATTGCACAGACAGGTTCAGGAAAGACAGCCAGTTTTGTATTGCCTATTTTGCAGCAGCTTCAAACCAAACCCTTAGGTAAGAACAGACACATCAATGCATTGGTGCTGGTACCTACCAGAGAGCTGGCCATACAGGTAGGGCAGGTATTCCAGTCGTTTAGCAATGCATTACCCAATAGAATTAAGACACTAGCTGTATACGGAGGGGTGTCAATCAATCCGCAGATGATACAATTGCAAGGTGTGGAGATTCTTGTTGCTACACCCGGAAGGTTACTGGATCTGGTAGATTCAAAAGCAGTATATCTAAGTGATGTGGAAATTCTTGTATTGGATGAAGCGGATAAGATGCTGAATCTCGGCTTTAAAGAAGAGATGACAAAAATATTTCAGATGCTGCCGAAGAGGCGCCAGAACTTATTATTTTCAGCTACTTTAGGAAAGGATGTAGACACCATCACGGAGTTTTTATTACAAGACCCTATAAAGATTGAGATAGAAGCCGAAGAGCAAAATATTGATTTGATTCAGCAAATAGCTTATTCAGTTGAAGAGGAACGTAAGGGGCCACTGCTGCGCTATCTGATCAAAGAACAGAAGATGACTCAGGTATTGGTTTTTACATCTTCTGTACACCGTGCCGATGCTGTTGTTGAAAAATTAAAGGCGAATAATATAGCTGCAGCAGCTTTACATAGTAAGAAAAGTCAGGGTGCACGTACCGATGCATTAAAAAATTTCAAATCAGGAAAAATACATGTGCTGGTTGCTACTGATTTAATGTCGAGAGGCATTGATATACCTTATTTGCCTATTGTAATTAACTATGAACTGCCGCGTTCACCTAAAGATTATATTCACAGGATTGGGCGGACGGGCAGGGCAGAAGCATCCGGTACGGCAATCAGTCTGATCAGTACCGAAGAGCAGCACCATTTTGGAGTAATACAGAAAAAAATGCGCAAAAAGGTAGACCTGACTGATACTATATCTATTGAATTGAAGGGATTTTGAGGTGTATTTTTGTGTAATTTTTAAATAAAAAAGAATATTTTATTAACAATTGTAAATTAAATTATAAATATAAATATCTGTAATTTAATTAAATATAATATTTTTATATAGTTTTTATTAATTTTAGTGGTATTTATCCATGTAATTTTTAATGAATAATTAAACCTTTTTTTGTGGCTCCCGTTATTATTACTACAAAGGGAAACAGAAATAATAATCCGGATCTCTTTTAGAATAAATAGTCTTTCAACCAGTTTTTAGACAATATTTTTAAACCTTATTTTTTTAACTATTTTTTTATATTTTTTCATATAAAAGAAGGCAGATAATTAACTTGAAGAGATTCAAATTAATTATTTGCCTTTTTTATTTTGGTACAATCTCTTTTGTAATAATCTTGTTTGGAGGGTTTAATATTTACTCAATTTTTTAGTATACATAAAAATAAAAGGCAGAAATCATGCTTATAAAGTGTTATTTCATGTTGATAAGGCAGGAAATGGAAATTTTAAGTATCAGATAATCAAAGTATATAAAAATAAATACTAAAAAAGTTGGCAATTGTTAAAATGTGTATTAGTTTTACTAAAAATATTAACAATATGACAACAAAACTAGTATATTTGATTCGTCTTCGTAATTCGAATCAATCAAGTGTAAAAGTAGGATTATCCTGCCAGTCGGAAGAATCTAATTACACACGTTCGGTTGAAATGTCTACAACAGGCATGAAGATAAGCGATGTATTAAATACATTGAATAGTCAGCTTACTTTAAAAACAGTCGTTTAATTAAACAGACAACTTATGAGTTTAATCAGTGAGAATATTAAGTTCTTCCGGAAACAACTTGGTTTAACCCAGGAACAGCTTGCTCAGCGGATCGGTATTAAGCGTTCATTGCTTGGTGCCTACGAAGAAGGGCGTGCAGAACCCGGGCTTGAAACCTTAACAATACTGTCGCGCTTATTTGGTGCAACAGTAGACGTGTTGATTTCAGAATCGCTGAGTGATCCTGATAAACGTAAGGAAGCTATGAGCAAAGATCTTGAAGGGAAAAAACTTCGGGTACTTGCCATCACAGTTGATAAAGACGACAATGAAAATATACAGCTGGTACCTGAAAAGGCGGCAGCCGGCTATCTGAATGGCTATGCCGATCCGGAATATGTAGCCGAATTGCCAAAATTTTATTTGCCTATATTCAGTGGCAGCGGCACATACAGAGCCTTTGAAATAAAAGGAGATTCGATGCTGCCCTTAGCCAGCGGCAGCCTGATTGTAGGTCAGTATCTTGAAAACTGGAACTCGATAAAAGACCAGCAGACATATATATTGGTTACAGTTACAGAAGGTATTGTATACAAACGCATTCATAACAACATTAAGAAAAATGAAACGCTGCGGTTGATATCCGATAATCCGGTGTACGAACCTTATGATGTTCACGTGGAGGATATACTTGAAATATGGGAATCTAAAGCATATATCAGTACTGATTTTCCGAAACCCGATATGTCGGTAGAAAAATTAACAGCAATTGTCAGCGGCTTGCAAAAGCAGATGAATAAGCTGTCGAACGAATAGGTAGTTTCTATAGTTAGTTTCTAGTTTCCAGGTACTAGTTACTTGACGAAGAAAGTAACTAGTACAGAGTATTAAGTACTAAGACGACAATATTAAGGTGTCGTTTTCTACTTTTCCTTTGCGTTCTTTGCGAAAATACATTGCGCCCTTTGCGGTTGCATTAAATAATTATTAGAATAAGTTATAAATAGAAGTACTCTATACTTTTCCCAAATCCATTTTTTCAACTCGACTAAAGTGCTTATTTCTGAGGTCAGGTGCATTCTCTCATCTGACTCTCGAAATGCACGATCATTCAAAGATATCTTCCAGTACGTTTTGCAGTTTTTCTTTCTGTGTTTTATTTAAATTGGCAGAAGAGTTTTTTATATCATACCAGAAACCATCGCTGGGATCTGAATATATACCGCTTTGATTGGGAATTTTATTGGTGTGCTCACCTTCTTTAAATTCCTGCAAATAATATAATTTAAGCAGTTGCTGGATGTTGTTCCACTCAATATCACGGATTGATTTTTCTGTTGCCTGCAGCTGTGCTGTTCGGGTGCTGAAAGAAATCTGAAGTTGCTGAATAGGAGCTTTGGCAGCATCTTTTTTGCAATAGCGGATTATTAATGCTTTCTCCCAGCCGGCAGTTTCATATATCGCCTGAGTAATTTCCTGTATAAAATAATCCCATCGGCTTTCATTGCCGTACGTTTCAAGTAAAACGCCATCTATATGAACAATACATTCGTTGGCCGAACTTGCTTTTTCACCAGGCTTAACATCTGTTAAAGAGTGCAGCGTATCGAGCCAGTTTATATTAAGATCTCCTTTCCAGCTTTCATTATCATCCCCGCTAAATCCTTCGTCTTCTAATTCTTCCTGACTGAAATCTTCTCTGTCGGTATACAGTAAGGTATAATCTGTAGTAAGGGAAGCCGCTGAAGCATTGATTTTTATGATTTTTGTATAGCAGAATGGGGCAGGAAGATCTAAATAATGATATTCTATCGTAATGTTTTTAAAATTCATAGCAACTTATTATTTTTATAGTCAGGAATTTTGTTAATTCCTTAAACAAACAAGTATTTAAACAAAGTTACATTTTCAAATCGACTATTTTAATTTTTATGCTTTAAATCAAATAAACTAGTATGTAAAATATTACGTATAGTTTTTAGAAATTGAAAAAGCATAGCACAATCAAATAACAATGAATATCCTAACTGAAAAATTAGTAGAATTAGCTGAAGACGAAGCAGGTATTAAGCTTCAGGAAAAAGAGGTAGAACTCGTAGTTGAAGATTCAGACTTAGTTATTAAAATTTGGGGTGAAGAATTGATCGCTACCGAATTCATTGATGAAAGCGATTACGATGATGAAGATTTTGCCGATGAGCTGATTGGTGCAATCAAAGAAGAATATTACGATTTCAGAGAGCGTTTAATTGAAATGAAGTTAGCATCGTTAAATCTTAACTATGCCGATATATTAAAAGAAAAGGTGATTGACCTTTTGGCCAAAGCCAAAGTTGACTCTAACCTGCTTGCTATCCTGGATTTTGAATTTATGGATATAAGTTCGAAAGATAAGGATCTGGGCTTGCCGAATGTTGCTTTGCGTATTACAGATTTCGAAAAAGTGGAATGCAATTGTGCTGTTGATATATCTAAATTAACGCCTGTTTTTGATGAGAAGAAAATTGCAGACGAATTTTTAAAGAAATACAGATAGAGAAAATAGGATCATTTGAAAAGCTGTTACTATAAAAGTGACAGCTTTTTTTATTTTATATACCGCAGGAAATAGGTCTTATATGTTTTTTGAATGAGCCATTTAACTCTGCGTTTCATACTTTTTTCTTTGGTTGAAATAGTTGATGAAAGTAAGCCGTTGTGCGAGCCCTGTTCGGTGATTGCAGGGTAGGCCCAGTACATTTTTATAATTTTATTTTGAATCAGCTCGTTGTGCCACCAATCAATTACTGTGTCGCATTTATTGGTTTCCAGGTCTTTTAAAATTGCTTTCGCACCTGCAAGATCAATCAAATAGGCACCTGCGCAACGGCCTTGCTGCGATTCATATAGATGCTTGTTTTTTCTGATGGATCTGAAGGGAGGGAATTTTAAGGACGTATTTTCTAATGAAATAATAAATCCCGGCTCCAGCGATTTTGCTTCGGCAACAATTTCAGTGATCTGTTTTGTAAAATCACCAATAAAAAATGGATCGTTCTCGAAAACCAATGCATACGGCTGGTTGCGTTCGACCATTGCCTTGTAGCACAAAATATGATTTAAGGTGCAAGATAAAACTCCGGCAGACAGTTTATCTTGTATTGAAGCTGTGAAGTATTTCTGAAGCAATTCTGAAGTGAATAAGGAAGGGTCTCCATCCGTCATAAAAACATGCTCCAGGCCGTTTGCTGCAAAAAGTCTATTTACGTGGTTTTCATGTACTTCATAACCATATTTGGCATGCACTACGTAAATTCCTTCAATACCAATTTGTTTTAACATGAGGCAAAAATAACGAAATTCTTTTACACTTATGTAAAGGAATCCTGCTTGTTCAATAATCACCACGGGCTGCCTGTTTAGATAATTTAATAAATAGAATCACTTTCTATATACATCAAAATATGTATTTTTGTCTGTTATAAGTTTGATCTGTTATGAAGTACGCTCATTTAGTTATATTCCTTTTACTTGCATCTCTGCAAACTGTGCAGGCTCAGGATTCGAGTGCTGTGAAAAAGAAGAAAATGCATGGCACATTTTATGTGACCTGGGGATATCAGAAAGATTTCTATACACGCAGCGATGTGCATTTTAAAAATGATGGCAACGACAACTACGATTTTGTTATGCACAATGCCAAAGCGCATGACCGCCGTGATATGGATCATTTCTTTCAGAAACCCTTAACAGTTCCTCAATATGTTTTTTACGGAGGTTATTTCTTTAACAACAAAGGCGACTGGGGTATTGAAGGCGGCTGGGATCACCTGAAATATATCGTTACCGATAACCAGGTGATGCACATGACAGGGCAGATCAGAGGTGTTCAATACAATCAGGATACATTGGCTACATATAATTTCTTCCATTATGAACATACAAATGGAAATAATTATTTATCAGCCAGCTTACTGAAACGTTTTACATTTTTCAACTCTCCGGCATCTCATCACAAATTAAGTCTGATTGCAAAAGTTGGTGGAGGCTTACTGGTACCAAAAACACAGTCTGTGATTCTGGGTAACGAAAGAGACGGACCTTTCAGAGTGGCCGGTTATGTATTTACAATAGGTGGAGCTGTACGTTATGATATTTACCGTTACTTCTTTTTAGAAGCATCTACAAAAGGAGGTTATGCACGATATACGCATGACAAGCTATATGGTGACGGTATCGCAAAACAACATTTCTTTTCTTTACAATTTATTATGTCGGCAGGGGTAAACATTCCGCTTAGTAAAAAATAAAAAATACTTGTTCACCATATAAATCCTGCTGCAGAGAATTGTTATCTCTGCAGCAGGATTTTTTTTAAGGTGTCTTTACGGTTTATTTTCCCTGATGCCGTATAGTCAAATTGCACCGTGTGAATTTCTTTCGGAACATGGTATTTCGGAAGCAGCTCTTTTAACGCATTTATAAGATGGGTCTTTTCTTCTTCAGAGATGAATGCTGTATCAATCATCAATACAAGCTTTTCTCCTAAAGCATCATCTGCAGTTCCTCCAATAAAAAAAGAGGCATGCAGGTTAAGTTCAGCAAACAGCGTTTCAATTATTTTCTCTATCGGTTCAACCTGAATTTTTATACCGCCTGAATTAACGGCGAAATCTGTTCTTCCTAAAAAAGTAAAATGATTGTGGTCGGTCTTTTCTACCTGATCGTTGGTTTGTATCCAGGTATCGTTGCTTACAGCTCCTTTTATCTTCAGGCACGAACGTTCGTCCAGTGCCGTTTCAATCCCTTTAAGAATTGTATACGTGTCTTCTATGCAGGGATGCAAGGAACGCATGGCAATATGCGAAACCGTTTCGGTCATACCATACGATTGCCATACATGACAGGTAAGTTTCCTTGAAATCAAGGATTGCAGCGCTTCCGAAATACTGCTGCCGCCAATCAGCAGATGCTGCAAACGGTTTAATGTCTGTATTTTTTCCGGATTATTATTCAATACTTCAAATAACTGCACAGCTGATATGGGCATGAAATCATATACAAGAGAAGTATCAAGCTGACTTAATGTTCGGTCTGCCGGAATTACATACAATTCCAGTTCGCCGATCAGGCTGCGGTACAGCATCATCTGTCCGCCGATTACATGAATGTTTAACGGACAAACAACTTTATTGCCTGCTTTCAGATTGAAAAAGTCGAGTGTAGCTTGTGCACTGGCTTCAATCTGACTGCGCTGAATGGATATTGTTTTGGGAGTACCTGTAGAGCCGGATGTTTTTAATTCGAAGTTCTGTTTTCCATGCAGCCATTGCTTGCAGATCATCAATACATCCGAAGTATAGGCATCGGTATGTTGCCCGTTCCAATGCAGGATATCTGCCTTTGAAAAGGTTGAATGATTGATGTGCAAACGAAATGCAGACATAGATCTATTTCTTTTTCTTGCGCGCTTTGCGAAGTCTTAACGTGCTTTGTGGGTAAGACAGGATAAAGCTACTTCTTTCTTTAAATAGATGTACTATTTTGTTTTGTACGGGAATCGGATTCCTTGTTTGAAATAAACTAACGATCTGAAATATAGAACGCTTGAGTCTTTTTTTTAATCAAATAGAAAATACGTTTACATAACTTTCTATTTTTGTTTACCTTCAATCATTCATTACACATTGCATACTTTGTAAACCAGATGAAAGTCACTCAAATCTATAAGAACTTCTTTGAAAATGAAAAAGCAGGAGGAGTTGTACTAATTATTGCAACGATACTATCCTTATTGATTGCAAACTCATCTGTAGGACATTCGTACATTGGTTTCTGGGAAATGCACATTGGTAGTCACAGCATCGAACATTATGTAAACGATGGACTGATGACGATCTTTTTTTTGCTGATCGGCCTTGAACTGGAACGTGAAGTGTACGCAGGAGAATTATCGAATTTTAAAAAAGCATTATTACCGATCATTGCGGCTCTTGGCGGGATGATCGTGCCTGCCGGTATACATATATTCTTTAACATGGGTAGCCCGTTTCAATCGGGTTCCGGTATTCCTATGGCAACCGATATTGCATTTGCGGTAGGTATATTGTCGTTATTAGGCAACAGAGTACCGCTTTCCTTAAAAGTATTTCTTACAGCACTTGCTGTTATCGATGACTTAGGAGCAATTTTTACCATTGCCATTTTTTATTCCAAAGGAATAGACTTTATTCATCTGGGTTCTGCACTCGGTATTCTAGGTTTCTTGTTTGTGCTGAACCGCATGAAAGTAAATATTCTGCTGCCGTATTTAATAGGTGGAGCTGGTATGTGGTATTTCATGCTGCATTCGGGTGTGCATGCCACCATTACTGGTGTGGTACTGGCATTTGTGATTCCTTTTGGCAAAGGCGATCCCGATTCCATTTCAATTAAACTGGAACACTTCTTAAGTAAGCCGGTTGCTTTTATTATTCTGCCCATCTTTGCACTGGCAAATACCTGTATCCTGATTGATAATGATTGGACTTCCGCACTGACTTCTACCAATAGCATAGGCATCTTTTTGGGTTTAGTAGTCGGAAAGCCGATTGGTATAACCTTGTTCTGTTCTATAGCCGTATGGGTGGGAATTTGCAGTATTCCGAAAGATCTGAAATGGATTCAGATCATGGGGGCGGCATGTCTGGGCGGTATTGGTTTTACCATGTCGATTTTCATAACCTTACTGGCTTTTACGGATCCTGCAATTATTGCCGGGTCTAAAATTACTATTATGCTTTCGTCACTCACGGCCGCTGTTTTGGGATTGGTTTGGTTAAAGCTGACGTTAAAAGAGCCCATTGCCGCTGAATTGCAGGACGAATTATCGTGAGTGCTAACCGGTTGAAAATATTACTATTTCTAATTCAAATAGAATTTCCTATTTTAGAATGCTGAAAAGGCAATAAATTCTATTGAAGGAATTCTTTATAAGAATTTAGAATGTTTAAAGAAGAAAAAAATAAGATAGAAATGATTTTAGGAATTGACGTAGGAGGTACATCGGTTAAGTTTGGTTTGGTTACTCCGGAAGGCGAAATTAAAAATGCAACTCGTTTCATGACAGCAGACTGGGTGAATGGCGCAGGTTTTGTTGAATCGTTGAAATCAGAGATCGGCAATTACTTAAACCAATTTCCGGTTATAAAAGGCGTTGGTATTGGCTGGCCGGGCCTGGTTTCGCTGGATAGAAAAAAAGTAGTTTTACTGCCGAATATTCCTTCTGTTGTAAATGTTCCTGTTGTTGAAATCTTACGCTCTGAATTTCCGCGGATTCATTTTAAAATTGAAAACGATGCCAAGTGTGCGGCATTGGGTGAATATTATTTTGGTGGAAACAAAAAGATGGACACGTTCATATTGCTTGCTTTAGGAACCGGTGTGGGTTCAGGAGTGATGCTTAGCGGCAAACTGTTTTTAGGCGGCAGAGGAAACGGAACGGAAGTTGGCCACATGATTACAACAACAGGTATATCATTGGAAAATCAGGTAGGTATTTCACATCTGATTGATCATACAAAAGAACAGCTGCAGAACGATAAAACGCTTAAGAGCAGTTTGCGTGACGAAGCAGAATTATCACCAAAAGTAATTGCGGAACATGCGGCAAAAGGTGACAAACTTGCTCTTGCAGTTTTTGAGCATGCAGGAAAAATGATTGGTGAAACATTGGTAAATATTGTGCGTGTAATGGATGTAAATAATATTCTGTTAGGCGGCGGTATTTCAGGAGCATTCGATTACTTCGTACCGGCACTTAAAAGCGAAATGCTGAAACATTTACCGACCTATTATACAGACGATATGTACATCGGAAAAGCTACCCTGGAGAATGATGCAGGTTTGTTGGGTGCAGCAGGTCTGATTATGGAAGTGATATAATTTGAAATTTATTAGTAGAATGAAAAATGCCCGTTGTATGACGGGCATTTTTGTTTATTTTTTGAGTTTGTTATGAAGTGTCGCTCCTTACAAAGATCTTGGGGCACCGCCCCAAGGCGTGATCACCAATCCTTTTGGGAAATCTCGATAAACTGTACTCTGTATTCTATACTCAGTACTCCGTACTTACTTCGTCTAGCAACTCGAAACTACTCTCATCTCATTTCAAACACTCCGTTTTTTATGCGCATGCTTTCGCTTACTTCGCCGAGGTATTCATAGACCCAGCATTCCATATCATTTATGCGCACACGTTTGCGAACATAATCGCAGATGATGGGATCGCGGTATTTGAGTTTGGTGTAATACATTTCTTCTGTGAGGGCATCTTCGTATTGGTCGATGGTTTCAAGCAGAACAGGAGAGTTGATGCGGTAAATTTCCCCATGAACAATGTTCTCTCCGCCCAATTGTAAGGCCGGGTACCAGTCTTTTAAAAATAAGTCTCCTTTTACTACGCCATAGGCAAGCCATTCCGTACTTGCATGGAAAACAGCTGTAAAGACATTGAGGTCTTTGTATGCTTTTTTGAGTGTGCCGTAAACAAATATATACATAGTGGTAAGCAGCTAAAAATGAGGTTGCTGAAAGATTGTATCGGTATATTGAATGTAAACAAAAAAGCAGAAAAGAAATAGAAATGAGGAATATTTTTTGATGTCTGAGTGTCTGCTATAGGGTAAGAATGCCGTCACAGACTGTGAAATATTGGCGCAAGTCCCGCTTCGCTAAAGGTGCGCACCAGGGAGATTTAATAAGCCGTCGGACCGCGGAAAAAGCGGTCTGACGGCTGTGCGCTATAAAATGTTCTTAGAACTTATTACTTAAAACCTATTACTTAAAACTTATTACTTAGAACTTAAAACTTAGAACTTAAAACTTAAAACGTACAACCTTATTCCCCGATCAGAAACCGTTTACTTGTACCGTCCCATTGGTTACGGATACGCCATTCAGAAGGGAAGTAATTGTTAAAACGGTTTGGCATGGCTTTGATCCAGCCCAGCGGCAATCCCTGATAACACATGATGTTCCAGCCGCTGGAATCATTGGTTAATGTAAATTCATCTTTGCTCAGGTATTTGATTGCTTCTTCGTACGTGAGTTCAATGGATTTGAAAAGATCTTTATTCAGGTGTATGGAGAGTGTCACGGCGATATCGGGTAAAAAATCTTTGCCTTTCACAATACCCAAGGGTGTACCTGCACGATAGATCTTCAGACACTGACTGATGTGGTCCAGTGATTCTTTATAGATTTCTGAAAAACAACGATACTCTTCTTTGTGTAAAAAAATATAGGTATCGTCTTTTGTCAGGATTGTTTTTGTGACTTCAGGGATAGCAAGTTTTTCTTTTGCTTTACGATCCTTGTTCCATTTCTCTCTGCGGCCACCGTGGTCCAGCCATTCGGCGCTTTCAGGTTTTTGCAACACGCTGGCAAAAAAACCTTCGCCGGTTACTTTGTGCGGATAGAAGCGGTAGGAATGAATGCCGTTTTCGTTTGTGGTTTCAATACCTTCAAAAGCGGGAATATGCAAATCAAGTCCTTCGGCCTGGTATTCCTGTTGCATCCAGCGCATGTTCTCTTCGTTCTCTTTGCGGTTGAAGGTGCAGGTAGAATAAATTAAGATGCCGCCCGGCTTTAGTGCCTTCCAGATATCGCTTAGAATTCTTTTTTGTCTGCTGCAGCACATGTCAACGTGCGCAGTGTCCCATTCCTGTATGGCAGCCGGATCTTTACGGAACATGCCTTCGCCGGAACACGGTGCATCTACTAAAATGATATCGAAGAACGTACCCAGACGTTCGAAGTCGGCCGGATCATTGTGTGTAACGATCACATTGTTATAGCCCCACTTCAATAGATTCTCATCGAGAATGCCGACGCGCGTTTTGATCACTTCATTGCTTACCAGCAGATGCTGATCGTTTAAGATGTCGCAGATCAGCGTGGATTTACCGCCTGGTGCGGCACAGAGGTCGAGTACTTTCAATTCCTCTTTTCCTTCAATACATTTCTCTAGCAGTTGTGCCAGAAACATAGAACTTGCTTCCTGCACATAATACGCGCCTGCATGAAAAGAAGGATCATACGTAACGGTAGCTTCTTCTGTGAGCCAGAAACCTTTGTTGTACCAAGGAACAGGGGTGAGTGAAACAGGTTTGTTCCACTTATGCGGATGCAGCCGGATACTGCGTTTAGAAGGTCGCAGCAGCGCTTCTTCAAACATTGTATAGTCATTACCCAGTAAACCCTCCATTTGTGCAATGAAAGGAAGGGGTAATTTTATATCAGCCATGGATTAATCGAAAAGAGAGAAAGATTCGCCCGGATAGATCTTAGGTGCCGGCTGAATGCAGTCGGGTGTATCGTTTGCGGCAGAGTTTACAGCTTTGTGTGATTTGTATGCCGACATCAACTGTTCGTCGTAGGGTTTTAGTAAGCTATTGATCTGGCTATCGGTAATGGTTTCAGATATCCACAAGCGTTCCAGATCTTTGCGTAAAATTACCGGCATACGTTCGTGTACATCGCTTACCAGTTTATTGGCTTCGGTTGTAATAATCGTTACCGTATTCAGTACAGCACCTGTTTCCTGATTCTCCCAGCTATCCCATAAACCGGCGAAGCAGAATAGATCTTCGCTGTTCAATGTAAAACGAAACGGTACTTTTGCTTTACCTTCTTTTTTCCATTCATAAAAGCCATCTGCCGGAATCAAGCAGCGCTGATCCTTGATACAGTGTTTGAAAGGAATTTTTGTTGTGATGGTTTCGCCGCGCGCATTGATCATGTTGGCTGCCGTTGATGCATCCAGCGACCAGCTTGGTACAAGGCCCCAGCGCATAAAACTGATTTCATAGGGTTTTCTGCTCGTGATAACGGGCAACTGCTGCAAAGGGGCAATGTTGTAACGGGGCTTAAAATCAGCCGGTGTACCAACATTGAAACGCTTTGCGATTTCTTCTTTACTTTTTGCTATTGAAAAACGACCACACATATACTGCAAGTTAGAGATATTGTTGAATAAATTCAACGCATCTGTCTTCCGACCAATAAAAGTGTGTGTTATTAAATTGAGAGAAGCCGCAATGTCCGCCATGTTTTGGAATTTCCAGGAAGAAATTATCCATTTTGGAAGCATCTGCCACGGGATAACATTCCGGAGTCAGGAAAGGATCATTGGCTGCGGTGATTAGAATCGTAGGCAATTTTATCCCTTGTATATAATAGCGGCTGCTGTTTATTTTCCAATACTCGGCAGCATTTTTAAAACCATGCAGGGGTGCGGTATAGGTTTCATCAAACGGTTGAAAGGTACGCATGCTGCCTAGTTTGTCTGTTTTCAGTTCCGGGTAGCGCTTGGCTTTTTCCCGGACTTTAGCTTTGAGTGAAGTCATGAAGCGATGCATGTATACGGCACTTGGCCATTTAGCCAGATGCACGGCACCCGCTGCCAGATCGCAGGGAGCAGAAAAAGTTACTGCTGTACGTATACGCGGATCGAGATCATGCCCCTGTTCACCCAAAAACTTCAATGTAATATTACCGCCTACACTGAAGCCGATCAGCACCAGATGTTGATAAGATTTTGGGTAAACAGCAAGGCTGAGCATGGTACGGAGGTCGTTGGTATCTCCGCTGTGATAAAAACGCAGCAAACGGTTGCTTTCGCCGCTGCAGCCCCTGTAGTTCCAGGCAAGTACATCGTAACCTTCAGCATATAGGCGCTTTGCCATCCAGCGTGCATAATTGCTTTTAGTACTGCCTTCGAGTCCGTGAGAGATAATCATCAGTTTATCAGAACCCTGTCTGTACCAGTCCAGATCCAGAAAGTCCCCGTCGGGTAGTTCCAGACGTTCTGTTTGTGTTTCAATCTGAGCCTCAGGCCGGAATAAAGCCGGATAAATGGTTTCGAGATGCTTGCCGGGCAAGAATGCCGGTCGTTTATATGTGGATGGAATGAGAGGCAAGGGATTTACTGCTTTTTTACTTTATAAATAAATAGAATTGTGCCATATTTGTCGGTATTTCAAAGATAAACAAAAACTATGTCAACTGTTTTACGTCTGGCAATCCAGAAGTCGGGAAGATTGAGTGAAGAATCAATCAAATTAATCAAGGAATGTGGTATCGAATTCAGCAGCGGTGGCGGCACCCTGAAATCAGTTGCATATAATTTCCCTTTAGAAGTTTTATTTTTAAGAGATGACGATATTCCCGGTTATGTAGCCGATGGCGTAGCAGATATTGGTATTGTGGGCGAGAATGTAGCCGTTGAAACACGTAAGAAAATGGATACGGTACGTCAGCTTGGTTTCTCCAAATGCCGCTTATCGATCGGTGTTCCGAAGGCCATGGAATTCACCAGTAAAGAAAGTCTGAACGGCATGCGCATTGCAACGTCGTACCCGAATATCTTATCGGATTATCTGTTCGAAAATAATATAAAAGCAAGTATTCATGAGATCAGCGGTTCGGTAGAGATTGCTCCGGGTATCGGTCTTGCAGATGCCATCTGTGATATTGTAAGCTCAGGAAGTACTTTGATCAGCAATGGTCTGAAAGAAACCGAAGTGGTGTTCCGTTCGGAAGCAATCTTGGCGGCTTGTCCGCAGTTGAGCGATGAAAAGAAAGCCATTTTAGATGAATTGATGTTCCGTATCTCTGCCGTTAAGAATGCAGAGAAGACAAAATATATTATGCTGAACGTTCCGGATCACGCGATCCAGACGGTTACAAGTTTATTACCCGGTGTGAAGAGTCCTACTATTATGCCATTGGCAGAAAAGGGCTGGAGCTCATTGCACTCTGTAGTAAAAGAAAGCGATTTCTGGGAGATCTTAAGCAAGCTGAAAGAAGCAGGCGCAGAAGGCATTCTGGTGCTGCCGATTGAGAAGATTGTTAAATAGTACTACGTTCTACGTTTTAAGTAATAAGTTTTAAGATGTCGTTAACGCTGTTTTAAAACTTATTATTTTTTAAAGCTTTTTCTCTACACTGGCGCAAGTCTGAAGACTGGCGCCAGTGAGCGTGAACGGAAACATGCTATTAACATGTTAAGATGCGACATGCAGTCTTAATACATAAAACTTATAACTTATTACTTAACAAATGAACGTCTATAAATACCCTGCATCATCTGATTGGTCAAACCTTCTCAAACGTCCTGTAATGGAGGCGGCAGAGCTGGAGGGGCGTGTGCTGGCTATTTTGAAAGAAGTGCAGGAGCGCGGCGATGCTGCGTTGATTGATTTTGCTTTGAAGTTTGATGGCGCGGCACCGAAATCCTTATTGGCTACCGATGCGGAAATTGCAGAGGCACAAGGTTTGGTTTCAGAAGAATTGAAAGCGGCCATTCTGGTTGCTAAGAAAAACATAGAACTTTTTCATACCGCACAGAAAGAAGCGGAGATTCGTGTAGAGACGATGCCGGGTGTGAACTGCTGGAGAAAGAGTTTGCCGATTGAAAAGGTGGGTTTGTATATTCCGGGCGGAACGGCTCCATTATTCTCTACGATTTTAATGCTTGGTGTGCCGGCTACAATAGCGGGCTGCAAGCAATTGGTGTTGTGTACACCACCGAACAAAGAAGGAAAGATTCACCCTGCTATTTTATATACAGCCAATTTATTAGGCATTAAAACCATTGTAAAAGCAGGTGGAGCACAAGGTATCGCGGCAATGGCATTTGGTACGGCATCTGTACCGAAGGTGTATAAAATCTTTGGTCCGGGGAATCAATACGTAACTACTGCCAAGCAATTGGTAACAAAATATGGTGTGGCTATTGATATGCCAGCAGGGCCGTCGGAAGTAGCTGTTGTAGCAGATAAAGCAGCGAATGCGGCGTTTGTTGCAGCTGATTTGTTGTCGCAGGCCGAACATGGTGCCGACAGTCAGGTAGTGCTGATCAGCGACAGTGAAGAGTTAATTAATCGTGTGCAGACTGAAGTAACAAACCAGCTGGCGCAGCTTTCCCGCAAGGAACTGGCGGCAAAAGCACTGGATAACAGCAAAGCGTTTTTAGTAAAAGATTTGAACGAGGCCATGGATATGATTAATGTGTATGCGCCCGAACACTTGATTTTACAGGTAGAAGACTTAGATCCGTTAATCGCAAAAGTAGTGAATGCCGGTTCGGTATTTATAGGTCCGTATACACCGGAATCTGCCGGTGATTATGCTTCGGGTACCAATCATACCTTGCCGACAAATGGCTATGCTACGGCGTATGCTGGCGTATCGTTGGATTCATTCATCCGTAAAGTAACGTTTCAGAAGATCACGAAAGAAGGATTACAAACGATTGGTCCGGTGATCGAAACCATGGCTGCTGCCGAAATGCTGGATGCGCATAAGAATGCGGTGAGTATCCGACTTAAAGCAATTGATTCTGCTGTAAATTCCAAATAGCAAAAAATAAATTCCAAAGAACTGGAATAACGAGAGTATATCGCACAGCCGTCAGACCGCTTTTTTCGTGGTCTGACGGCTTGTTTTATCACATTTATAGGTAATATATTTTGTCTCAAATCCCCCTATAGAATGACTTGATCGGCCACTAGTATTTGAGGATGGAATGGTTATTTTTATAAAAATATCAGCTAGTTATATGACACACAACGAACTTTTGACAGCGTTTACGCATACAACCGATGAACTTCTGCAGTTGCTTACACCATTATCTGAAGAGCAATTAAACACCTTACCATTTGAAGGCAGCTGGACTGCAGGGCAGCTTGGAGAACACGTATACAAATCTTATGGATTGCAAAATGCCCTGAATGGTAAGACCGAGCCAACAACGCGTCCGGTAGAAGAAAAGATCGGCCCGGTTAAAAATGTCTTTCGCAATTTTGAGATTCAAATGAAATCACCGGAATTTATTGTTCCGGGTCCCGGTCCGTTTGATAAAACAATTCTGTTAAGCGGACTTTCAAAACGAATCAACAATATAAAAGACTACATTCAGCATACAGAAGACCTCACACTTACTTGTCTGGATTTTACGTTGCCAAATACGGGAACACTTACACGTATGGAGTGGATTGAATTCATGACGATACATACTGTGCGCCATGTACATCAGCTGAAGGGGATCGTTGCAAAGCTATAGAAGCAGACGTTTGGCCTGCTTCTATAGAGTAGACAATCGTAGTTTGTGTAAATATTTTATCCTATATCGATAGATACATTTCGCTTTTGAAATGTGTGTTAATGCGGCACATACTTAAAATCCGATGCCAAACATAATACTGGTGGTTAATGAAGCATCTGCTCCATTTCCGAAACGAGCTGGTAAAAGGAATGATCCAAACAGGTTCCAGTCTTTTTCCCGAATGATGACTTTAGAAATTATCGGAGTAAATCCATAGCGGCCATTTGTTTGAAAAGCTGCCCGGGCAATAAAGGTGAATCCCTTGCCCAATCGGATCATTGCACCCGGGTGAAACAGAAAATAACTCATGCTGCTTTCCTGATTGTTTGCTTTGATGAAAGGGGAAAATTCAAGAGACAGACCAAATTTTTCAGTCTTCCACATATTTATACCACAAGGCATTCCAAACAGGTAATAGTTTTGAAAGTTGACAGTATTGCCGCTATTACTAAATGTGTAAATAGGGTTTACAATTCCCATGTATCCTTTAATTTCCGGGAATGTTTTCACAGGAGGTATATCCTGAGCCATTGATTTGGTTGAAAGGAGTGCTGCTAAACCGAATAAGAGAAATTGGGGTACAAGAGTACTGTTCGTTTTCATATACGTAAGTGTTTTGGTGAGATATGTTTCGTTATTCCTGATAATGAATAACGAAACAAACCTAAGTAAATGAAAATTGCTAAGCAATTATACGTAAGTATTTTTACGTATAATAAATAATTAAACATTTCAAATGTTTGATTATTAGTTCTTTAATTTATTTGTAAAAGCTGAATGTTATACTGAGTTGATGGGGTCATAATGTATATCTGATACAGCTTATACACATTGATTTCTATGAAAGCCTTTGCAAAAAAAATATTATTTATCAGGGTAGGTCTGATTATATTTAAAAAATGAAATTACTTATCTCAATATTCTTAGCCATTTTTTCTTTTCATTCTTATGGGCAGAATGATACAGTTTTATTAAAGGAATTATGGTCAATGGATATGAAAGAACAATAAAAAAAATGTACTAAGAATGAAACCCAAACACCTCACCATACTCGCACTCTCCATTCTTGCGCTATCCCTTTTCGGATATAAGGCGAGTAAGCCTATCATTAGAAACGATTTTAAAAAATACTTCGATCTGTATGACGCAGATGGTTCTTTTGTGTTGTACGATCAGAAAAACAATGAGTATACTTTTTACAATCGGGAGCAGTCTACACAAGCTTTTACCCCCGCTTCAACCTTTAAGATTTGTAATTCGCTGATCGGCCTGGAGACAGGCGTAATCAAAAATGAAAATTATGTACTGCCTTGGGATAGTATAAAACGCCGGTTTATATGGGATACAGATACCGATCTGAAAACAGCGTATAAAAATTCCACCGTATGGTATTATCAGGAACTTGCACGTCGTGTTGAAGGCCAGCAGATGAAGTACTGGCTGGACAAAGCACATTACGGAAATGCTGATACATCAGGGGGGATCGATAAATTCTGGTTAAGCGGCGGCCTTCGTATTTCACCACAGCAGCAGATTGATTTTTTGAGACGTCTGCACGATAACAAGCTTCCGTTTTCACAACGTTCGGTAGATATTGTAAAAAAGATCATGATTCAATACGATACATTGGATTATGTAATCCGTGCCAAGACGGGCTGGGGCGATGAACCGGAACGCTTTATCGGTTGGTATGTGGGCTATGTAGAGAAGGGAGATAATGTGTATTATTTCTCTACCTGCATGCAGACCAGAGGCAAAGATGATCGGTATATTGCGGCAGCAAGAAAAGCTATAACGTTCGATATCCTGGATGACCTAGGGATTGTGATGAAGTAAGAGTAAGTGAGGGAATGAGTGGTTGGAAGTTTACGCAGGATGCGTTGCTCCATTTTAACTTATTCTGCTTGCGTAAACATGCCAACCACGGCGTAAGCAATGTAATTTTATATACAAAATATCAAAGCCATGCATTGATAACGATGATTAGGAATGTGATTACACAGAAATTAGCAGACGATACGATTCAACGTATCAGTTATTTTATTGCTCTGGTTTTATGGATTGGTATATGGGTAAACAATGCTGCATTTTACCATACTGAAAATCTGTTTGGTATACGCTATACCTGGTTTATGCTGGTTCCGGTATTGTTGTTGTTAAGTCAGGTTGCTTTTAACAAAAGAATTACCTGGGTTTTCATCTGGATACTTATTGGATCATATACTGTTTGGGCGATATATTGTATCCTGCTTTTTATTGCCATTGATCAGAGTCGTTATTATGTGCACGCTGTATATTGGACTGCCGGAGAATCATGGTCATTAAGTTTTCCTATACTGATATTACTAGTTATGAACTGGATGATGTTTAAACTTAAACCGCACAAGGTCACAGATTCATCAAATTAAATTAAAATGGACTACAGTAACGAAATACATGCTGAGGGCTTCACCATTATTGATGAAGTATACACAAATGAGGAAGTTGATAATCTGATCCGAATAATTGAAAAACATACAGTGCAGGAAGCAGGAAAGGCAACGTTCCGGAAATCGGCAGACTTATTTGCTATCAGACAATTTCATAAAGAGATTCCAGAAGTATTATCCTATATATTCAACCAGCGTTTGAAAGGGATTATTAAATCAAATTTTGGGAATAATTATTTTATAACAAAATCTATTTATTTTGATAAGCCGGAAAAATCTAACTGGTTTGTAGCATATCATCAGGATTTAACAATTTCAGTTGACAGCAGAATTGAAACGGTTGATTTTGAAAACTGGACAGTGAAACAAAATCAGTTTGCAGTGCAGCCACCCAAAGAAGTTCTTGAAAATAATTTTACTGTCCGTATTCATCTGGATAAAACAACAAAAGAAAACGGAGCATTGAAAGTGCTTAATAAATCGCATTTGAAGGGTATATACAGAACCGATGCAATGGATACAGAAGCTGAAACCGAAACCATTTGCGAGGTTGAGAAAGGTGGTGTTATGATCATGAAACCCTTGCTGTTTCATGCATCTAATAAAACAACGAACAATGAAAGACGGCGCGTGATTCATATTGAATTCAGCAACCAGCAATTGCCCAATGGGCTGGAGTGGAGCGAGCGGACGCATTTTTCCTTGTATGCATAATTTGTAATTTTAGTTATTATTAAATACAACAAGGCAATGAAACACATATTTATCACTGTACTTACTCTAACAATCGTATCCTGTTCTACAGATACCATTAAAGGCGGAATCAACAAAGCCGGCGATGTGGCAGGGCAAACGGCAGGGGAGTTTATTGAAGGTGCATCAAAAGGTGTGCAAAAAGCATTCGATGTTAAAATAATCCTGCCACAGAATTTAAAGAATCAAGGCGTAGAGTTTGGTAAAACATATATTACCAGCGATAGTATTGGTACGGATAATTTATTGATGGTTTATGTGATTTTTAATAAACCGTATACAGATACGCTGGTTGCAAAAGTTTTTGATGATCAGCAACTAGAGATGGGACGTGTAGCTGCTGTTGTTAGTGGTGTACAGAACGAAGCAAAGTTTGTGGAGTTTCATTTTGATAAACGGACAAATATCGATAGTAAGAATACGCTGACGGTGGAATGAGTTGTGAGTTATAAGTAGTACGATTGTTGGTGATCCGGTTTATTCTATGCACATTAAAATCAGATACAATCAGCGGAAACACTAACAACTGCGCAAGTGGCAGAATACCTGCAGTCAAAGACTGCGGAATGATGCACACCAGTCAAAGACTGGCGCGAGGGAGATGATCAAAGATTGGCGCAACGGGGTGAGAGTGAAAACAAGTGGTTGGAAGTTTACGCAGGATGCGTTGCTCCATTTTAACTTATTCTGCTTGCGTAAACATGGCAACCACGGCATAGTTAAAGACTGCCACAAGGGAGTATGTGTAGATATTTTTATTTGATTATTAAGAACGGATTATTTAAGCGCAGTTGCAAATGCACTTATAACAAGGGTGTCGCTTGAATTAGGAGTAATGAATTTTAAATTGGTGAATGATGGTGTTATATTTGTATTATCGACTGTAATTGCTACGGCTCCTGATGTAGCAAAGTATGTTACTGAATCCTTTTCAAATGAAAGCGCAATCTTGCTTGATGAAGATGAAAGATCTTCATTTGAGGATATGGTTGGTTTGGTAGAAAATGTGAAATTTAATCTCATGTTATTAAGGTATGAGCCAATTATTGTGTAACCATTAGTATTGGAAGTTGTTACGGTTAAATATCCTGTATAAGTAGTTTGATCAATACTAATTATACCATGTGGAAATACCCCATTATAATTAGTATTGACACATAACTGTCCACTATATTTTGTAGTATCACCACTTACGTTATCCTTAAATAAAATATTAATAAAGCTAACGGTAATGGACGTGTCGTCTACAATAACATTTACAGTACCAGAAAATGCTATTTGTGAAGTTGTACTCGTTGCATATTCAAGCGTTATATCATTTGATTTTGAAAGGTCTTGGGTAAAATTGGAAGTAGGTTTTCCATTTTGAAATATTGCGGCCATTGATTGAAAGAATCCTGTATCAACAATGCCTTTTATAGAGTAAACATTTCCAGAAGTTTCCTGAATAGTAGAAAGCGTCATTTTACTCCCGTTTGATGAAGACATTTCGCTTATATTGCTTACCGGGGTCTTTGTTTGTGGTGATGGTACTTCTGGTTTTTTAGAGCAATTTGTTAAAAGAAGTAATGTTAAAATGACGTTTACTAGTAATGAGTTTTTCATAATGAAAATAATTTGTTGATTTTTGAAAGGTAATTTCAAATGATATATCGGAATACAATCATATTAATCAATAAAAAGAATTTCTTCACTTAATTATCTTTTGCTCCTTCTTTCATCCATACTTGAATGCGTTTAAGGTCGCAGACACTTAAACGTCCGTTTGGTGGCATGGGGCTTGATACAGACATCAATGAGCTGTACAGTACGCTTGAGGATGGGTTGATGGTATCGAGATAGCCGCTGCCCTTTTTTGACAAGGCGGCATACGCTTTCGCCGTTTCAAGGTTTAAGTTACTCTGCGGATTGGTACCGGAGTGGCAGCCGGCTGTGGTACAGTTTGCTGTTAGTATAGGGTTGACTTCTTTTGAGAAAGAGACATTCTGAATGGTATCGGTACATATTGCTTCAGTCGGATTAACGTTTTCTTTATTGTATGCACAGGCATACAATAAAAGTATGCTGCCGTAACATATATTATAAAGAATACGGGAAGGGATGCTTTTCATAACGAAGTAATACCGCTTACACTAACGCATAAAAAAAGCCTTGTATTGCTACAAGGCTTTTAAATATTTTGACTGCAGAAATTAAGCAGCTAATTTATTAACAAATTTAGCCAACTTAGATTTTTTGTTAGCAGCATTGTTTTTATGAATGATGTTTCTTTTAGCTAATTTGTCAAGCATACCAGATACTTTCTTGTATAACTCGTTAGCATCAGCTTTAACAGTTGTTGCTCTTAGTCTCTTCACGAAAGTACGTGTAGTTTTCATTTGGTAGCGATTTCTCAGATATTTCGCTCTGTTCGCACGGATTCTTTTTAAAGCTGACTTATGATTTGCCATGTTTGTATCTAAATTCTATTATTCTCGTCACTAAATTTTCGAATGGCAAAGATAATACGATATTATTTAAAAACAAAACATGGCTTGTAATTTCCTTAAAACAGGGTATTATTGTGGAAAACTTCACAGCTATGAAGAAACCTTGTTTTTGGTGGATAAAGGCTCTTTTTATCGGCTTTATCCTCATCTTATGTACATCCTGGGGCTTTTTTGCCCACAAAGAAATTAATAAAATGGCCGTTTTTACACTTCCTCAGCCATTAATGTCTTTTTATAAAGAACACCTGGATGTTGTCCGGGAGCAGGCGGTAAATCCGGATAAACGCCGCTATATTGTTTCCGGCGAGGCTCCCAAGCATTATATGGACATAGAATATTATACCGATAGTATCTTATTATATCGTCCTACCTGGTACGAGGCTTGTCAAAAGTACCCCGCAGATTCGCTTCAGGCGCATGGTATTTTACCCTGGAATCTGATCCGGCTCACGTATCGGTTAACAGATGCATTTAAACACCGTGATGCTAAAACGATCCTGAAATTATCGGCCGACATGGGGCATTATGTAGGTGATCTGCATGTGCCGTTGCATACTACAAAGAACTATAACGGGCAGCTTACGGGGCAGCATGGTATACATGGTTTGTGGGAGTCGCGCTTGCCCGAATTGTTTGCGCATAATTACAATTATTATCTGGGTGAAGCTACCTACAGACCTAATATTCAAAAAGAAGTTTGGGATGCGCTGGCAGAATCACGTGCGTGTGTTGATTCTGTTCTTTCCATTGAGTTAAGACTACAGAAAAAGTTTACAGAAGATAAGATTTTTTCATACGAGGATCATAATGGTCAAAGTGTGCGAGTATATTCTGTTGCATTCAGTGAAGCGTATCATGCATCCATGAATGATATGGTTCAGAAACGCATGCGCGCAGCCATTAAACTTACAGGTGATCTGTGGTATACGTGTTGGGTCAATGCAGGGAAACCGGATGTACATACGTTTGCTGCTCCGGTATACTCAGATGCAGAATTAGAAGAAATTACTGCATTGAAAAAAACAATAAATGAAAATTGTTCGCATTAAATGAAAAATATTTTCATCGATCTGTGTGAATGTCTTTAATTAATTATAAAAAATATTCTTCCGTTATAATTTCTTATATTCGTCACTTATTTTTTAACAAAAGAGAATGTTTTTAACAGAACATTTATTGTTAGAAAGCGTTACTTTAACATATACCAATTCAGCTTTACTTATATGATCGAAGATACTGATAAGTCAGATAAATCAGAAGATACTATTTTTGATATTTATGTTTTACTTAAGGATAAGGGAGCTTGCTTGGATTCTAGTTTTAGATTCGAGAAGGTTGTATTACTGAACAATATTATTTGCGGTAAATTATATATTGATGCTCAAGTAATCGATTTTGAAATCGATAGTTACAGCATTCTTTTTTTTGATCATTTTACTGTGGGAGAATATTTATTTAACATTATTAATAAAAAATATATCGTACGGGTCGATTATTCTTTTGAAAAAGGAGGGGATTAAAGAGATATTCCTAGTGCTTTTAATGTAATTATTTTTGGCATTCATCCCCTCAAAACACTTAATAATCTAAAAAATTAAATCCTATGTATATCAAATACATAGGATTTTCATTGTAACTTTTCTATTAAATCCCTCGTACCCTAATACTATTTATCT
>Ga0078972_1002619_pt1 | contig 58570 bp, 44 predicted proteins | sample YelNatPaOPGAMG01_FD_67568 | JGI IMG/M metagenome (GOLD analysis project Ga0078972, IMG submission 67568) | Hot spring thermophilic microbial communities from Obsidian Pool, Yellowstone National Park, USA - OP-RAMG-01 (SPADES assembly) (version 2) | ecosystem: Environmental > Aquatic > Thermal...
GAAAGTGAGAACTGCCCGTTTGCTTCAGGGTCTGGAAAGTAAACCGTTCAAGGCGGGCAAGAAGGGCGCTCAAGGAGGGATGCGAGGTGGATAACCGGGACGTGCCTTGTTGTGGGGCACAAACCAGAGGCGGGCCATGCTGGTTTGAGATGGAAATATATACCAAAATAGCCGCCGATGCCTCGATGGTCGCATGGACAAGGAACGGTGGATATGCCATTATATATTGACAGATTAAGGCGGTCGCTTCGAGATGGGCATCTTGTCCTTCGAGGAGCGCGGAGGGAAGGAGGATGCACTTTGAAGAGGTTACTGGCCGTCGTTCTCTGCCTTGGCCTGCTGTCCGCCCTGGTGCTCTTGGCCGGATGCGGAAAGAAGGAGACCACCATCAAGACCCCCGAGGGAGAGGTGAGCGTGGAAGAGGGCGAAGGAGGCACCGTTACCTTCCGCGGTGAGGAGGGGGAGGTCACCTACCGCGCCTCGGGAGAAGCGCCCACCGAGGAGGAGCTGGGAGCCCCCATCTATCCCGGCGCCGAATACGTGGAGGGAAGCGGAGGCACGGTCACCGGAACTAACGAGGGGCAAGAAATAACCACCGCCAGCGGGGAGTTCACCACCGGTGACCACATCGATAAGGTCATCTCCTGGTACCGGGGCAAGCTGGGCGCCCCCATGACCGAGACTTCCTCCCCCCGGGAGGCCAGCTGGCTGGAGAGCGCCGAGAACTATATAGTCAGCGTTACCGTGGCCGAGGAGGAGGGGAAGACCACCATCACCATCACCAAGATGACCAGGAAATAGGCCCCCCGGCCGCGGAATCCCCGCCGCGGCCCGGGTTGCGGGGGCAAACGATCTTCCCTCCGGTCACGGGGCGGTCAAGGGCTCCGCGAGGGCGGGAGGCTACGGCCTCCTTCCGGCCGGGATCCGATGGAGGAAATGCCCTTCCCCGGGCAGGGGAGGGATGGCGGGAAGGCGGCCGATTTCTCCCGCCCCATTTTTAGGTATTCCTTTAGCCTTGGCCTCCCGGAACCCCGGCCGGGAGACGGTTGTGCCGCATTGCGGTACAATGGCCTCGGGGTAACCAACCAAGCGGAGAATCTTTTTTCAGAGGCGCGGGAGAGATACATCGCGGAGGTCTGGGGATTGAGATCGAGGTGGCACACGAGAAGGTCCCTTCGGGTGCTGGCGCTCGCCCTGCTCCTAGTCTGCGCGGGATACCATTGGGCGGGTTGCGGGGGCGGGAAAACGCCCCGCGCGGAGGAGCCCGAAAGCGCGGAGTCGGTGGCCGAGGCCCCCGGCACGGAGGGGGAAGGGGCGGATTCCGGGGAGGCCGTGGTCGAGGGCGAGGAAAGCTTCACCTACCAAACGGAAGGGGGCGAGACCACCGTAGAGGTGAAGCGTGAACCCCCCTCGGAGGAGTCGCTCGGAGTTCCCGTGTATCCCGGTGCCGCCTACGAACCGGGAAGCGGCGGGAGCTTGAGCGGAATTTCCTCCCAGGGGGAGATCAACCTCGTGGGAGGAGAGTTCAGGACCGGTGACCCCTTCGAAAGGGTATACCAATGGTACCGGGAGAGGCTGGGCGAGCCCATCCTCTACGAACCCGCGCAGGGGATGGCTACCTGGAAGACCGCCTCGGGAGACCGTGACGTGGTGGTCGGTTTGCGCAAAGAGGACGCAAATACGTTGATCATCATCTATTCCATGAAGGGGGACCTGGAACCTTGAGGGGGAACCGCGGATCTTTGGACCCCCATCCAGGCCCCGGAGAGGCGGTTCCCTCGTCCCGGGGGAGGGCTTCCCGCCCGTGTAAGAGCGGTCAGAGGCCCTCGTCCCCAAGGACACCCGGGTCCTTGCCCCGGGAGTAAGGCCAACCCCTGGCATCCGCTAGGCGGAGATCCGGAAAGCGCGTGTCCCACGAATTACGCCCCGTTTTCATGTCCCCGTATATGGTTTTACATATTGACCCGCCGGTAACTGGTCTATATAGTAATGACGTGTCAGTTCAGGATTGACGTGGTTGACGGGCCCTGGTCTTGGCTGGGCGGCAGGAGCAGGGATGGAGGCACGACCCACTCGCGACAATGATGGGGTGGGGAAAGCGAAGGTCCGCACGGGAGGGAAGGGCGGAAGGCTGGGGGTCGGCGATAGAGGGTAAAGGGATTCGGTTCCGTCTCGCTGAACCACGCTTTTAATTTATTATATGAACATACATAAATAATATGTATAATCATAACCGGATGGACGATTGCTTCCGGCTACCGTCGGGACTTGATTGAGAAGGGGGTTGCGGCAATGGAATATCCATGGTTCAAGGAGTACGATCTCTGTGGCATTCCCAGGACCCTGGAACCCTACCCCTCCATACCCACCCATGGCCTCCTGGACCGGGCGGCCGAGGACCATCCCCGCATGGGCTGCGTCCAGCTGGGGCTGGAGATGACCTATCCGGAGATCCGGGATCATGCCCATCGCCTGGCTAACGCCCTGGCCTCCATGGGGGTGGGTAAGGGTGACCGGGTGGTGACCCTCCTCCCTTCTTCCATCCAGTTCGTGGTGGCCGATTCCGCCATCTCCAAGGCGGGAGCGGTGCACGTGCCCTGCAGTTTTCTCGAGGCCCGGGACACCCTGGCCCACAAGTTCACGGAGAGCTCGCCCAAGGCCCTCATCTGCCTGGAGGAACACCTGGCCACCGCCGAATACCTCAAGGAGTTCATGGCCTCGCCCAACATCATCATCACCAAGCTGGATGACTATTCCGGCTGGTCCACGAAGCGGGCCGGTCTGCCGGACGTTCTCTGGCTCACGGAGGTCATCGAGCAGGCCGATCCGCGGCCGCCCCGGGTGGATATAGACCCCGCCCGCGACTTGGAGACCCTCCTCTTCACCGGGGGGACCACCGGGCTTCCCAAGGGATGCATGCTCACTCACCGCAACATCGTGGCCAACGCCCTGCAGAACGTGGCCGTGTTCGGCCCCGTCACCAAGGTGCTCAAGGGGAACATCAACGTGATCATGGGGCTTCCCTTCTTCCATAGCTACGGGCACTGCATCATGCACACCATGTTGGGCGTGATGTTCGCCACCATGCTCATCGTGCCCGACCCCCGGGACGTGAAGGCCATGCTGGACATCATGCACAAGTACAACCCCGTGCTCCAATTCGGCGTGCCCACCCAGTTCATGAAGATGTTGGAGGAGGACCTGCGCGCCGCCCGGGTCATCGGCATCTCCGGTTCCGCGGCCCTGCCCCCCACGGTCCAGGAGAAGTTCGAGGAGTCCAGCGACGGAGGTTACGTCTCCGAGGGCTACGGGCTCTCCGAGCTCTCCCCGGTGACCCACTTCAACGTGTCCACCAACGTGAGGGTGATGGGGGGGAGGAAGGGAGTCAAGATATTGAACGCCGTGCTCTTCAACCCGGTGAGCATCGCCCTCACGCGGGCCCAGGCCAGGCTCCTCGGTCCCAAGAGGTTCGGGAAGATGTTCACCGGCATCATCAGCTTCTTGAACAAGCGATCCCGGAAGTCCGACGAGGCCCGCAGGGTGGAGAAGAAGGCCACCATCGGCATCCCCCTCCCGGACACCGAGGTGCGGGTGGTGGAGGTGGACAGCGGTCGCGTTCTATCCTTCGAGGAGCTCTACCGTGAGGGCAGGGTGGGGGAGATGCTTCTCAAGGGGCCCCAGCGCATGCTGGGTTACTGGCCGGAGCCGGGCAAGGGCCTGGACGAGGAGGGCTACGTGCATACCGGGGACGTGGTGAAGATGGACGAGAACGGGTACTTCTCCATCGTGGACCGCACCAAGGACATGGTCATCGTCTCCGGCTACAAGGTCTACACCCGGGAGGTGGACGACATCCTCTACGACCACCCCGCCACCCAGCTGGCGGCCACCATCGGGGTCCCCGACCCGGAGAGGCCGGGGAGCGAGCGGGTGTGGGTTTTCGTCCAGCTCAAGGAGGAGTACAAGGGAAAGGTCACCGAGGAGGACTACATAAACTACCTGAAGGAGAAAGTCGCCAAGTACGCCGTGCCCCGCGAGGTGGTCTTCCTGGAGGAGATGCCCCTCACCGAGGTCTTCAAGGTGAACAAGAAGGCCCTTCGGGAGATGCAGCTGAAGAAACTCCAGATGGAGCAGGCCACGGAAGGTTGGGGCAAGGTGTCACCTGAAAGGGGTTGGGCCGGCAAGCGGTTCGAGACGGGGCCGGGCGGGGCGCAGTGAGCCAGGCGCAGAACGGCTGGGTTTGGCCGGCGAGGGGGGGAGGAACGGGGATCAGGAAGGGAGGAAGCCGCTCTCGATGAGGCACTCCCGCGCCGCCTCCAGGGCCGGGCAGGAAGGGATTTCCAGGAAGTTCCCCGCCGAGGCGTCCATTTCCCTGACCGTCTCGTCCTCCGGCAGGAATCCCAGGAGGGGGAGGGAGGTGCTCTCGGCCACCCTCCGGGCCTCGGCGGGATCCCTCACCCGGTTGACGACCAGGCCCAACTTCCGGTAATCGACGGCCTCCTCGGCCACCTCCCGGATGGACTCCGCCACCCGCAACCCCTTGGCCGTCACGTCGCTCACCAGGAGGAGGTGGGACACGGAACGCATCACCCGGCGGTTCACCTGTTCCACGCCGGCCTCGGCGTCGATGAGGGTCAGGTCGAAGTGGGAGGACAGGGACTCGATGGCTTCCCGCAGCAGGGTGTTCAGCTGGCAGTAGCATCCTTCCTCCTCCGGGCGGCCCACGGAGAGGAAGGCCAGGTTGCCCTGCTCTTCCAGGATCTCCATCATCTTGTAGTCCACGGAGGCCGCCAGGTCCACCTGGTCGGCGGCGTGCTCGCGCACCGCGGAGATTATCTCCTTGCGTACGTCGTTGACCGTCCTGGGGGGGAAGATGCGCAGGGCCATGCCCAATCCCACCGCGGGGTCGGCGTCCACCACCAGGACGCGGCGTTTACCGTCCTCCCGGAGCAGCCGGGCCAGGAGGGCGGCCAGGGTGGTCTTTCCCACCCCGCCCTTCCCGCAGACGGCGACCACCGTGCTCCGGTTCATCCGGGATCGGCCTCCCCGCCGCCCCTTTCCGCCTGCAGCCGGTCGCGGATGCGCCGCAGCTCCACCACGCTGTCGCAGACCTCCACGTACTCGCAGGTGTCGCAGTCGAAGTTCATCTCCTCGTACATCTTGATGAGCGCCTCCACGATCTCCTGCACCAGGTCTGCGGCCGGGGAGAGCTCCTCGATCTCCTCCCGGGAGGAGGTCACCAGGAGGACCTCGGCGGCGTCCACGAAATCCAGTCTCTTGACCGCCTGGATGAGGGCGCTTCCCAGGATCTGGGCGTTGAATCCCCGTTGCATGGCTTCCCGGCTGACCCGGCACCACACGCTCTGCCTTCCAGGGAAGACCCGGGTCATGAAGCCGCGCAGGCCCAGGTTGTAGGTGGCCTCGCGCAAGTCGCGGTAGCAATCGTACTCGTCGCTGAAGCGCCCCCCCACCATGACCACCTGGGCCAGGGGCGCCTTGCCCGCTCCGATCTCCGGGAAGTCCGGACCCACCAGGGTGATCCTCCCGTCGGCCACCGCCTCCGTGTCGTCCCACAGGAGGAGGGACCGGGAGGCGGTCCCCGGGCTTCCCAGTTCCAGCCCGGTGTCCTCGCTGAGGATGACCTGGGGGGAGGAGGCCCGGGGGAGGACGGGGGTGAAGTGGAATTCCCTGGCTTTTCCCAGGGAACGCTTCTCCTCCAGGTATTGGCGGATGCCCTTCAGGGGTTCCTCGAAGAGTCCCAACTCAGCTCGCTTCCACCAGCAGGGCGGCGCCCACCGCCGCGGCCAGCATGGGATCCAGGGGGAAGGGCTGGTAATCTCCCTCCATGCGTTCCCGTACCAGGTCCACCACGGTGCGCACCCGGGCCACGCCGCCGGTGAAGGTGTAGCGGTTGCCTCCCCCGAAGCGGCGGGCCTGGGAGGTCACGATGCGGGCCACGGCGTCGCACAGGCCGGCCACGATGTCCTGAGGGGATTCGCCGTTGTTGACGTGGGTTATGACCTCGCTCTCCACGAAGACCCCGCACTGGGAACTTATGGGAACGCGTTTCGCGGCCCGTGAGGCCTCCTCGTCGATGCGCTCCACGGGGATGCCCACCGCCGCGGCCATGACCTCCAGGAAACGGCCGGACCCCGAGGCGCACTTGTCGTTGCGCATGAAGTCCAGGACCTCTCCCTCGGGGTCCAGGAGCATGGAGGTGATGCTCTGGCCCCCGATGTCCACCACCAGGTCCACCTCGGGGAGGAAGCAGCGGGCCGCCCATCCGATACAGGCCACCTCGTCCTCCAGGAAGTCGGCATCCTTGAGGAACTCGGCCCCGCTGCCCGTGGCCACCATGCCGTCCAGGTTGTGACGGCTGACCCCCGCCTCGCGGCATACCTCCTCGACCAGGCCGTCCACCTCGCCGGCGATGTTGCCAGTAGTTTCCATTATTTTCCAGGCAAGCAAGACGTCGCCGTCCATGACCACGGCCTTGGAGAAGAGGCTCCCGATGTCGCAACCCAAAGCCTTCATTGCGAACCTCCCATGCGACGGGCGAGGATGGCGGCGCCCAGCGCCCCGACGATCTGGGGATCCACCGGGCAGGGCACCATCCTCACTCCCAGGATGCGTTCCAACTCCGCCTTCACCGCGGCGTTCTTGGCCACCCCCCCGGACATGGTGACCTCGGGCTCCACGCCCACCCGCCGGGCCAGGGCGGCCACCCGCTCGGCCATGGCCCGGTTGACGCTGGCGGCGATGTCCGCCTTGTCCACCCCCCGCTGCATGTAGTGAAGCACCTCCGTCTCGCAGAAGATGCTGCATCGGCTGGAGAGGTCCACGGGATGGCGGGACTTGAGGGAGAGGGTTCCCAGCTCGTCCAGGGTGATGCCCAGCGTGCGGCACATGACCTCCAGGAAGCGGCCGGTGCCCGCCGCGCACTTGTCGTTCATGACGAAATCCTTGAGCTCCCCGGTGGGTTCCATGCGGATGACCTTGGCGTCCTGGCCCCCGATGTCGATGATGGTGCGCACGCCGGGCAGGAGCCACAGCGCTCCCACGCCGTGACAGGAGATCTCGCTCACGTTGGCCTGGGCCAGCCCGCGGGACTGTACCTGTTCCCTCCCGTACCCGGTGCTCACCGTGAAGTCGATGTCCCCCTGGCGCAGGCCCAACTCGGAAAGGAGCTCCCCCATCACCGTCTCCGCCGAGTCCACCGGGTTGGGCTTGACCCGGATGCTCCTGAAGCCGGCGATCTTGCCGTCCTCCATGATCACCGCCTGGGCGGTGAGGGAGCCCACGTCGATGCCCCCGAAACGCATCTCTCACCTCCCTCTGCCGACACGCCGGTCTCCCCTGGGGATGTTTTCCGGGGTCCTCGGCTATAATTTTATCCCATCCGGCGCCGGATTTTCAGGAAGTCCGGAGGACACAGGCCACCATGGGCATGGTGGGGTGAAAGCTTATCCCGGACCTCCCTCCCCGCCGAAGTATCCGGACTTTTGCGGGATGTTTGTATATTATGACCGTGGTCATTTTTTGTCAACCATGCCCCACGTCCTCCCGCCCGCATGGGGGACGGTTTTCCAAAGGTTGGAAGAAACATCCCTGGCTTTCCCGGAAGGAGGACGGCTCATGCGCCCCTCCCGGCTCGCCGCCGGCGTCGCCGGACCACGTTCTCCACGAAGGTCTCTATTTCCTCCTGGAGCACGCTGGTGGGGGTCATGCGCCGGATCCACGAATCGCCCTGCAAGCAGAGCACGGGGGCCCCGGTGCGCTTCAGGATCTCCTGGCGCACCTGGTTGATGATGCTCCAGGTCTGCTTGCAGGCGTGGTGCCCGGAATAGATGGCGCAGTCGGCGCGCAGGTCGCGGATGAAGCCGCACATGTCCTCTATCCAGGCCAGGGACATGGAGGAGGCTCCCATCTGCCTGGTCATGGGATATTCGAAGCAGGTTTCCGCCAGCCCCTGGAGCATGCTCTCCCGGCTGGAGGTGTCCACGAAGCGGGGCTGGCACAGGGAAAGGATGTCGTTCAGGTAGGTTATGCCCCGTTCCTCCATCCAGTTGAAGAAGCCCAAGAAATCGAAGTAATAGCCGATGTACAGCCACATGCAGCGGGCCACCTCCTCGGGAGCCGGGTACTCTCCGGACTCCAGGCGCCTCTTGGAGAGGTCCACCATGGCCCGCATCATCCACGTCCCCTCCGGGCGACCCCAGCGGGTGAAGCGGGTCCCGTAGGTGAAGATGGAGAAGATGTTGGGCACCGGGCAGGGAGAGAACTTGCGCAGGTCGTAAAGCTCGTAGTAGAGCTCCGCGGCCCGGTTGGCCTCCTCCAGGACCTCCCTCATGCGCTCCTCTTCCAGCTCCTCGCCGATCAGCTCCTCCAGGCGGCGGAGGAAACCCAGGAAATAGCGGCCGTGGAGCTCCCTCCCCCGCGGCCCGGTATCGGTGGGCTTCTCCAGGATCACCTGGGGGATGCCCATGTGCAGGGAGACGAATTCGTGGATCTTGGAGTTGGCGTCGCAGGCCCCGGGAGCCGACTGGACGATAATATCAGGTTCGAAGTCCCGGCCGGTGAGGACGGAGCCCAGCTCGATGGTGGACGAGGAGCAGAGGAAGTCGGGGATACCCAGGCCCATGGCGTAGTCCCAGTAACGCTCCCCCTGCCCTTCCAGCACGGAGACCCCCAGGGTGGTGAGTACCTCGCTGGTCAGGGGGACGGCGTTGCGGAAGAGGTAGATTATCTCCGGGGGGAAGTTGAAGGGGACCAGGACCACCTTTCGCCCCTCCGCCCGGGCCTCCCGGGCCTCTTTTACCCATCCACCGATCATGCGGATGAAATCCAGGCTCACGTCGCGGAAGCGGGGAGCGAGCAGGGCGCGCATGGACCGCGAGGTGTCCGGGGGGAGCAGGCGCAGAAGCCCTTCCACCTCCTGGTCGCTCATCCCCTTGGGGAGGAGTACGGCCACCTTGATGAGCTCCTCCACCCGGCGGAAAAGACCGTCCCCGATACCTCCTTCTCGCTTGTCCATCTCCCTTCACCTCATGGTTTTCCCGATCCCCCGGGGGAGGCTGGTGTCCCGGCGACCCGCCGCCCGCCGATGCGCTCCAGGAAGGCTTGCACCCGGGTCCGTATCCTTCCCAGGTCGGCGGCGGAACCGTATTCCTTCTCCAGCACCAGCACGGGGATGCCGCGTTCCTCGAGGTCCAGGCGCAGGCGAACGTTCTCCACCCCGTGCAGGTCGCAGAACTTGTTGTACACCAGCACCACTCCGTCCACCCTGGCCCTCTCCGCCGCCTGGAGTATGAATTGCAGCCGCGAGGGGTAATCGTCGAACATGCGGGGGCAGAGCAGGTGCCCAAGGTAGGCCTCGGCCAGGGCGTGGAGGGGCTCCCCTTCCACCTCCGGGAGCTTCCAGAAAGCGCGGGTCCCGTAACACAGGGCGTCGGTGACCACCAGCCCTCCCAGGCCCTCCACCTCCCTCACCAGTTCCGGCTCGTCGGTGGCGCTCCCGGCCAGGAGAAGGCGAGCCCGGAACCCGGTGACCTCCCTACCCTCGGCCTCCCGCAGCAGGTCATCGAGCAGATCGTCGAACGCCCCGGGGGGGAGGGAGGATTCGAGGAGGAGCACGGACAGCGCTTCCCCGCCGGTGAGGGCCGGGTTTTCCCTCTCCCGCAGGGAGAAGAGCCGGCGCATGCGCTCCCGTCGGCGGTTGGCCGCCCGCACGGCCTCGGAGAGGGCGGGGTCGCCGATCTCCACCTGGAAATGATTGGAAAGAGCCTCCCGGAGAAGCTCCAGCTCCTCGGCGAAGAACTCCAGGGATTCCTCGGTGACCAGGTGGGGGACCTTCAGGTAGTGGAAGAAGCCGGGATCGGCGGCGCGGCTCCAGTTCTCGAACATCCCCCGCAGGTGGTCACAGCCGTTGGTCTCCACCAGCCCGTCCAGGAAGCCGTAGGCGCCCTCCAGGGCCAGCTGCAGGCAGGCCCGGCAGAAGCCGCAGTTGAAACGGGAGAGATGGGCGTCGGCGTGGTCGCGTTCCGGCTTTCCCAGGGCCCGCACCCGGTAGGGCACGATGCCGGCGGCGTCGAATATCTCCCGCGGGGTGGCTACGCAGGTGAAGCCGACCACCCGCCCGCCGCCTTCCTTCCACTCCCGGAGACTCGGGGGTATCAGTTCCCGGGCCATGCTCAGGATCTCGTCCATGGATCGCTTCCTTGTCCCCTCCACCCGACTGCTCGCTGGCGAGGCGGAGAAAGAGCGACCGGCCGTTTCCGCACCGTTAAATGGCTGGAAGAGGCCGGGAAAGGTCCTCCCCTCGCCGCTCCGCGCGCCGGGACAGCCTTCCGTACGGTGCCCATTCTAATGTTCACCCGCTGGAGCAACAAGTGGGGATATCCCCATCACCGGCCGGGGGATTTCCCGCCCGCTTTCCCGACTCCATGTCCTCAGGGCGGGAAATCCGCAAGTCGGCCCGTCAACGGGTTGGGGGCGGGAGGTTACTGCCCGAATAACCCACCCAGGATACCGCCTGCCGGGCCGCTGCCCCCGCTCTTGGGTTGCTGCAGGCTGGTCTTGGGAGCCTCCTCGCTGGGCTGGACCACCACGTAACCCTGGCCCTGGAAGGCCAGCTGGAAGAGCTCGCCGTGGGTTGATCCGAAGATCCCCTTCAGGCTGGACAGGTTGGCGTCCACGTGTACCGTGGGGTTGAGGCTCTGGGACCAGGCGATGGTGGCGTTGGGGTCGGTGAACACGGGCTGGTCCGGGGTGACCTTGAGGGTCATGGGTTCCCCCTTGGAGATGAGGGCCAGGTAGCCGGTGCCCTGGAGCTCCACCGTCCACAGACCGCCGGCCATCATCCCCGCCGCTCCCTTGATCATCTTGATGTCCCAGGAGATGCTGGGGGTGAAGGCCAGGAGGTTGAGGGCCTCCACGGTGATGGATTCGTTATTCAGGTAGAGGAGCACGATATCGTTGGCCGCATCGGCCAGAAAGAGGTCCCCCGTCCCCTGGGCCAGCATGAGGGTGAACGATTCCCCGGAGATGGCCTTCTTGATGAACTTGTCCACGCCCCCGCTTCCCTGGCGGGTGAAGCTGATCCTTCCCTGGTAGGCGATCATGGAACCGGCCTTGGCCAGAACCTGCCCCCCACAGGCATCCATGTTCACCCGCAGGAGCTTCTTGCTCTGCAGGCTGAAGGCATCCGGACTTTCCACCTCCATGGACTGCCTGACCAAGGCGGTAAGCGAGGTGGGCGCCAGTTCCGCGCCGCGGGCGGAGGCAGTGGGAGGCGCCGATGCCGCCTGGGGCTGAGGGGCCGTGGCCGCGCCGGGCTGCGGCGGGGCGGCCGGGGTGGGAATGGGCGACCCGGGAGCAGCCTCGGTGGCCTTGAGTTTCTGGCCGCAGAAGCGGCAGAAGGAAGCCGTGGCGTCGTTTTCCTGGCCGCAGCTTGGACAAAACATGTCAAACCTCCCTCCTCCGGCCCTTGCCATTTGATCGATCGCCGGTGATGTTCACGGGAGGGCCGGGGTTCCCGAAGACCGACCATCCGAGCCGGATCTATAATCCGATGCGGACACCTATATGCTACCGCGGGACGTCGGTTTGATAAAGCGGGGCGGGAGCGGCCCTCAATTGGACGCCGGCAAAGGTTAACCTCGGCCATGGCCCATGATGCGCATCCTAAATCTCCGTGCGCAGACAAAAGCTACCGCGGGACGTCGGTTTGATAAAGCGGGGCGGGAGCGGCCCTCAATTGGACGCCGGCAAAGGTTAACCTCGGCCATGGCCCATGCTGTTTCTATTCCCCGCCAAGTTGAGTATTGGGATCGGAATCGACGTCGCCGTGGCACCATATCTCCGCCGCCACCCTCTCCGGGGTTTCCCCTCCGTGTCCGTGAAGGTGGAGGCCGGAGGGAAAGGCCCTCCGGCGGTCCCGGTTGGGAGGGAAAGCGGCGGTACGCCGTGCGTACCTATATCTTCCCCGCCGTCCTCTCCACCGTCTCCCCCTCCGTGTCCGTGAAGATGAAGGACAGCTCACCCCGAGGCTCGAAGTCCTCCCTTTCCGCCAGGACCAGGTGGAAGGGGCTGGTCAGCACCTGGGCGGTCATGCTTCCCGGGTCCGGCTCCACCATCTCCACTTCTACCCTTACGTCGGTTCCCGACTGTACCGCCCGGACCACGGAGATGGCGTAGCCCGATGTGTTGCGGGGCCCCTGCATGGCGGCGATGACCACCTGGCGGGAAAAGTCCACGCTGCCCTCCGGAAGTTCCAGGTTGGCGAGGGAGAGGAGCCTTTTCAGCCCCTCCTCGTCCTCCAGCACCAGGAAGGCGGGCCCAGTTTCTCCCCCCGTGGCCGGCTGCTCGAAACGCCCGTATTCGCATATGGAGCCCTGCACAAGGGTCCGTAGGGGGATCTCCCTTTGGTGGGCCTCCTCCTCCGTTTCCTCCTTGACGGCTTCTTTCCCGCACCCGTAAAGGCCGATGAGGGAGAGCGCGGCCAAAAGGGCGGCCAGGGGAAGAAAAACCAGGCGTGCGAGGGCCGACCTGTTCATGATCCAGCGTCCCCCTCCGATCCTCCTCCTGCCGCGTATGGCGGCGGGTTCTTTCACTTTCCAGGTTAGATTATAACCCCCTTTTCCACCCGTGCCCGGGCCCCGCTCCGCCCTCGGTGGTCCCTGGCGAAAGGCCACCCCCTTTTCCACCCGTGCCCGGCCCCCGCCTTACGAGCGAGGGACATCATGCCATGCTCCTGAGCCGGCACGAAGCCTCCAAACCGTGCCCGTGAGAGCGGAAGCCCGGTAAGGATATGGTAGATAATGGCAGTAAGCACCCGCGCCCTTGGAAAAATAGTGTCCGTGGCCGTGGGGATCGGGGTAGGCGAGGCCGTCTCCTTCTGGTCCCCTCCAGGTTCGCCCGTCGTAGCCCGGTGGTTTGGGGGGATCCCGGAGTAGGGTTTCCGCGGGCTTGGGATTACGCCGGATTCCACGTTTTCGCGGCGGAAAATCATCCAAGATCGGCATGGGGAAGACCATGTATCAGGTCATCCTAGGAACGGATGCCGTATCGTTCCCGTAGGCGCTTTTGGGGTTGAAAAAGTTTGAGAGACCACCCTCTCATCCCGGCAATACACCAGAACAAGGAAGAAAGGGGTGATCCCTCAAATGTTCAACCTGTCCTCTCTGATGCTTAGGTTTGTCGAGGAGGCGAGAACTTCAACGAGATCGAGGAAAAATAGTATACCGTTTGGTAAATGAGTTGAAATCCGGTATATAATTATAAAGCCGCGCCAGGGATCGGAGGGCGAAAGGATACGACGCGGGAAGGGGTGACCCCCGCGTCGTCCTGGAGACGGGTAAGGGATCGTCGGGGGAGACCCCGGAGGGAAGGAAAGGAGAGGGTATATGTCGGAGATAAGGTTCGACGGACGCGTCGCAGTAGTGACCGGGGCCGGCGGCGGCCTGGGTAGGGAATACGCCCTGCTCCTTGCCAGCCGCGGGTGCAAGGTGGTGGTCAACGACCTGGGCGGCGCCATCGACGGCACGGGCTCAGGGACCACAGCCGCGGAGAAGGTCGTGCAGGAGATCAAGGACGCCGGTGGGGAGGCGGTCCCCAACTTCGACAGCGTGGCCGACTGGGAGGGCGCCCAGAACATCATCAAGACGGCCATCGACAACTACGGGAAGATCGATATCCTCATCAACAACGCCGGCATCCTGCGCGACAAGAGCTTCCTCAAGATGGAACTGGAGGACTACGATAAGGTCATCGCCGTCCACCTCAACGGGACCTTCTACTGCTCCAAGGCGGCCTGGCCCTACATGCGGGAGAACAACTACGGGCGCATAGTTTCCGCGGCTTCCGCCGCCGGAGTCTACGGCAACTTCGGCCAGGCCAACTACGGGGCGGCCAAGATGGGCATCATCGGCCTCATGCACGTCCTCAAGCAGGAGGGGGCCAAGTACAACATCAAGGCCAACGTCATCGTCCCCATCGCCGGGACGCGCATGACGGCCACCGTACTGCCTCCCAACCTGGTGGAGATCCTCAAGCCCGAGTACGTGGCCCCCATGGTGGTGTGGGCCTGCTCCGACCGCTGCGAGTTCTCCGGTTACACCTTCGTGGCCGGGGCCGGGTATTTCAGCCGCACCGCCTTCATGGAGGGGCCGGGGGTGTTCTTCGACCCGTCGCAGGGGATCACCCTGGAGATGATCGACGAGAACATCGACAAGATCGTCTCCCTGGAGGGCGCCCGGACCTTCGAGAACGCCACCGAGCAGACCGGCTACGCCCTGTCCAAGCTCAACCTGGGCTGAGCCGCGGGGATCATGACGGTTAGCCGAGGAAGGAGTTGATAAGATGCCTATCGATCTTTCGGTTGTGGGCAAAGAGCTTCCTGCGCTGGATTACGAGTACACGATTAGAGACGTGATCCTCTACGCCCTGGGCGTGGGCGCGGGGTACGAGGACGACGAGCTCAAGTTCGTCTACGAGAACGGGCTGCAGGTCCTGCCCACCTTCGGGGTCATCCCTCCCTTCCCGGCCCTCATGGGCTTGGTGAACGTGGAGGGCGTGAACATCAACCTGGTCATGCTGGTGCACGGGGAGCAGTACCTGGAGATCCGCAAGCACCCCATACCCACCCAGGGCAAGCTGACCTCCAAGCCCAAGATCGCCGCCGTGTGGGACAAGACCAAGGGCGCGGTCATCGACCTGGACGTGGAGACGGTGGACGAGTCCGGCGACGTGGTCTTCTTCAACAAGTTCTCCAGCTTCATCCGGGGAGAGGGCGGCTTCGGCGGCGAGCGCGGGCCCGAGCCGGGCAACGAGCCACCGGAGCGCGATCCGGACAAGGTGGTGGAGATGAAGACCCTCCCCACCCAGGCCATGATCTACCGCCTGTCGGGGGATTATAACCCCCTGCACATCGACCCCAACTTCGCCAAGATGGCGGGGTTCGACCGGCCCATCCTGCACGGTCTGTGCACCTTCGGGCACGCCGGGCGCGCCGTCCTCCGAGAGTACTGCGGGAACGACCCGGCCAAGTTCAAGGCCATCAAGGTGCGCTTCAGCCGGCCGGTGTGGCCGGGGGACACCATCGTCACCCAGATGTGGCAGGAGTCGGAGGACAAGATCATCTTCCGCTGCACCACCAAGGAGCGCCCGGAGGAGTACTGCATCACCAACGCCGCGGTGTGGCTCAACGTGTAAAGGGCGCGGGTAAAAAAAAGGGGGGGCGGAAAACCCGCCCCCCTTTCGCTCGCGCCTTCATTAACGGGGGATGAAGTCCTCCTCCCGCACCAGCTCCATGGATATGGCCTCCTCAGGACAGGTGACCATGCACAGCCCGCAACCCATGCACTTTTCGGGGTCCACCCTGCTCACCTCGGAACCCTCCTCGCCGGAGAGGGAGAGGGCCCCGAAGAAACAGCGTTCCAGGCACGTCCCGCACCCGCTGCACTTTTCCTCGTCCACCCGGGCCTGGAAGCGGCTGGGATCGCAGAGGTTGATGCCCTTGGAGATCAAGGTGAAGGACATGCAGCAGTCCTGGCAGCAGTTGCAGATGAAATGGCTGTCCGTGGCCCGGTTCATGGTCACGTGGACCAGCCCGGCCTCCTCGCACTCCCGGATGATGTCCAGCGCTTCCTCCACGCTCACCTCGCGGCCGCTGCCCCTCTCGATGGTGTAGTCCGCGGCCTTTCCCACCTGGAGGCATACCTCCAGGGGCTTGTCGCAGTTCCCCTCGATGAGGCGGCAGGTACACTTGGTGACGGCCACCCTTCCGGAGTCCCTTATGATGCGCTCCACGTCGTCGAAGGCCAGGATGCGCGAACGGGCCTCCACCGGCTGCTGCACGGTGACGACGCGCGAGAAGGGCTTGGGGAGCATCCTGGAGACCATGCCCGCGAACTCCGGCCACTCCTCGGCCATGAACCGCTTCCACAGGCGGTGGTACTCGGGAGGGGCCTCGGGCCAGAGTATGGAGGCGTCGTGGAACTGCACCAGGTCCCGGCACATGCGGTACACGGTGCCCCCGGGCTTCTCCGACTTGAAGATCAGCCCCTTGCGGAAGAGGGTCTTCAGCCGCTCCTCCAGCTCCTCCTCGGGAAGGCCCATCTTCTCCGCCAGCTCCGGGAGGGTCCCCGGGGTGGCCAGGAGGATGCGGGCCTCTTCCTCGTCGGCGATCATGCGGAAGAGTTCCGGTATGAGCTTGCTCTGGGGCATGAGCACCCGGGTGGCCAGCTGCTGGTAGAGATCCTCTTCGTTCATGCGCCTTCCCCTTTCTCCATCCTGAACCGCGAGAACGCCACGGTGATATTATACGCTTCGTGGGCACGGGGGCGCGGAACCGGCGCCAATGGCCCCGGATGGGCAGAGTAGGGGGCCTGGCGGCGCGGGATAGGGCGACCGTTCAATGCCCTTCCGGATGGCCCCCTTCGCCGCCGGGAAGGGAGGGGGTATGTCCCCCTTCGCCTTCCTCCCCGGTGGGATGGCTACTTTCTTCCCCGCCGGCCTCGCCCTCCGCCGCCTCATGAGCGCCCGGCTCCTCTTCCGCCAAGTGTGGTTCCAGGGCCGAGGCGACCCCACGGTATCCGGCAGCCGCTTCGGAGAGGAGCTCCAGGAGGCCGGCGTGGGCCTCCTCCGCGCCCACCGGGACCTTGACCCGGCTCAACTCCAGTACGCCTTCCTCCAGGACCGCGGCCATCTCCTCGAGGATCTCCGCCGGCGCCTTTTCCGTTACCTCCTGCGGGTGTTCCAAGCCCGTCGTCTCCTCCAAAAGTTCCCCCATCCGGGCGGCGAGCTTTTCGTTGAGTTCACTCATTTCCCGGAAATAGGTCCCTTGGTCCGCGCCGCCGCATCCCGCCAGGGGGAGGGAGGAGGCGAGGAAAAGGACCAGGATACCAAGCGGCACCATCTTTTTTCGCATCCGATCACCCCTCGGATCTTCCGACCTCATGCCCCGCCGACGCTCCAATCGTCCCAACCGGCCTTTCCGGCCATCATCTTCCGCGCCCCCACCTTCCCGCCATCGTATTCCGTGTCCGAGTCCGCGCCCCCACCTTCCCGCCATCGTATTCCGTGTCCGAGTCCGCGCTCCCACCTTCCCGCCATCGTATTCCGTGTCCGAGTCCGCGCCCCCACTTTCCCGCCATCGTATTCCGTGGCCACGGGTCGCCCGGGAAAGGGACGGGCCGCCGGTCTTGACAGCCCGTTTCGACTGGCCCGTGGGCAATAGTATACAACAGGAGGACCACCAGTTAGCGCCGCCTCCCACTGCGAGCGCCCCGCCCTCGTTTTGGGCACCTAGATCGGCCCCGGCTACCGGGCCTGCTCGCCTTGAGATCCGGGATGCATCGTGAACCGCACGGTGAGGGTTCGCGGCGCATGGGGTGAAGGGGGATCGCATCACCATTGGCCACTCTCCGCTTTTGTGCCCCTGCCATCGGTAAAGGTTTTGATCTCCGGCGAGGGGCATCTAAAGCCCTGGCGTTTAACCACGCGTCCGAGGAGGAAACATAGGCTTATCGGGGCGCATTGGAACGTCGAAGCGGTGAGACCCACCCCGGCGCCAGGTGCAAGCGCCGGGATGCCTGAGGTGATGAAGGCGTGAGAGCGTCTTGCGCCCCTTTTGCCCGGATGCGCCCTTCGTCCCCCATGGGGAGGGGAGGCGCGTTTGGGCAAGTTACCGAGGTGGGGCCGGGGGCGGCAAAGCATCCTTACCCCGGCGATGGAGAGTGAAAGGAGGAGACGTGGATCCCAAGACGGTGCAGAAGATGACCTTGGAGGGCATGCGACATTTCCTGCGCATGACCTTCGACACCCTGGCCTCCTTCCAGGACCAGATGGAGAAGATGTGGAGGTCCCTCCTGGAACAGGCCGGGGAGATGCAGAAGGAAGGCGAGAAGATGCTCACCGAGTGGCTGGACAACATGCGCAAAGGGCGGGAAGAACTCCTGCGCAACCTTGAGGACGGGTTGCACCGCATGGAGGAGCTGCTGGGAGGGGACTAGGGCCGCCTCGCCAGCCGCCGGAGGTGTCTCGGATGGTCGAGGAGGAGGAGATGGCGGAGCGCGATGAAAGCCTTGGAGGGTGGGCGGAGGCTTGGGAAAGGTGGCGGGAACTGCAGGCCGAAGCCTTCCGTTCGTGGATGGAGGCCTGGGGCAGTACGCTAAGCGGTGCCTACCCGGGATGGAAGGGCGTCGGCAGTGAAAAGGGCGAGGGGGCCGGGACCGGGAGCAAGGCGGCGGCCCTTTTCCGGGAGTGGGGGGAGCATGCCCGGGAACTCATGTCCAGGTTCGGGGTGCCGGCCGCGGGACTGGGCCCGGACACCTTTCTACGGGCCTTTCACGCCGCCGAGGTCTACGGTGGGCTTTACTCCCTGTGGATGGAGATGTGGGAGGATTACCGGCGCGCCTTGGGCCAGGAGGGGGGCCTTGACCTGGAGGCGGTGCACGCCTTGCTGGACAAGTGGGCGGAGAGATACCGGGAGCTGGTGGACAAGGTCTTCGTGCCCGCGCTCCCGGAGCCATTGCAGTGGGTGGCGGAGCTCTATTCAGGGGAGATCCCGCTCCTGGCTGGGGGACTAGCAGCCCACTTCTGGGCCCCATGGGTGGAGTTCGCCCGCTCCATGTCCCAGCGGGGCTTCAACCTGGAGCGTCCCACCCCGGAGACGGCGCTCAAGGTCTACGAGGAATGGAGGAAGGCCTACGAGGAGAGCTACGGGCGTCTTCTGCGCATGCCGGCCATGGGATACTACCGGGAGGCTATGGAAAAATATTCCAAGGCCATGGATTCCCTCAACGAGTTCGGCATCGTGCTGGCCGAGTTTTACGCCACCTTGCAGGGCGCCGGCACCAGGGGCCTGGAGAAGCTGTTGGAACGGATGGCTTCCCTGAGGGGGGAGGAAGACGAGGGCCTCATGTCCTTCCGGGATTTCTACCGCCTGTGGTGGCAGACCAACGAGGACATCTACGTGGAGCTCTTCCGCACCGAGGAATTCTCCCGCCTCCTCGGGCAGCTGGTGGACAAGGGGATGGAATTCCGCTCCGCCTTCCAGGCCTACGTGGAGGAGGTGTCCAAGGAGCTGCCCTTCCCCAACCGCTCCGAGATGGACCACCTCTACCGTACCCTGGACCGCCTGAGGCGGGAGGTGCGCACACTGAAGAGGGATCTGCAGGAGCTGAAAGGCGCCGCGGCCGGGAAGGGAGGGGAGGGGTGAGCATGTTCAGGGAATTCCTGGATCCCAAGTTCTTCCTCCGGGAGTTGGAGGAGGTTAACCGCAAGGTGGTCAAGGGGGCCGAGATACTCCTGAGCATACCCGACGCGGACGTGGAACCCACTCCCAAGGAGCTGGTCCACGAGGAGGACAAATTGCGGCTCTTCCATTACCTTTCGACTGGCGAGCCGCGTTGCCCGGTGCCCGTCCTCATCTGTTATGCCCTGGTCAACCGCCAGTACATGATGGACCTCCAGTCCGACCGCAGCCTGATCCGCAACCTCCTGGGGGAGGGGCTGGATATCTACATCATCGATTGGGGTTACCCCGACCACGGGGACCGCTACCTGACCCTGGAGGATTATATCGACGTATACCTCAACGACTGCGTGGACCTGGTGCGGGAAAGGTCGGGGCAGGAGCGTATAAACCTCCTGGGGGTCTGCCAGGGAGGGACCTTCTCCGTTATCTATGCCGCCCTGTACCCGGAGAAGATACGCAACCTGGTCACCATGGTCACCCCCATCGACTTCCACGTCACCGACGGACTGCTCAACGTCTGGAGCCGGCACATGAACGTGGACAAGATGGTGGACACCATGGGGATCATACCCGGGGAGTTCATGAACGTGGGGTTCCTGATGCTCAAGCCCTTCCAGCTCATGGTGGACAAGTACGTAGGGCTCATGGACAACCTGGACGACCCGGCCACGGTGGCCAATTTCGTGCGCATGGAGAAATGGATATTCGACAGCCCCGCCCAGGCGGGTGAGGCCTACCGCAAGTTCATCAAGGACCTCTACCAGGAGAACAAGCTGGTTAAGGGAGAGTTGGACATAGGGGGGCGGCGGGTGGATTTGAGGAGGATAACCATGCCCCTGCTCAACATTTACGCCACCGAGGACCACCTGGTCCCTCCCGCCTCCTCCATTCCCCTGAACGACCTGGTGGGAAGCGAGGACAAGACGCTATACGGGTTCCCCGGGGGACACATCGGGATCTACGTGAGCTCGCGGTCCCAGAAGGAGCTGGCCCCCATGGTATCCGGGTGGCTGATGGAACGCTGTCCGGGCGCTCGGCAAGGGGGGCGAGCGCGAGGCAGGAAAGCGGCTTCACCCGGAGCGAGGAAGACGTCAGGCGGAAAGGCCGATTCCCGCGCCGGCAAGGAGAGACGGGGGGACGAGAAGGGTCCGGAAGGTCCGGCTGCCACTTGAGGGTGGGCACATGACGGTGTTCGTCCCTCCCGACATCCCGATGGGGGAGTTCCCGGAAGGTGCGGCTGCCACTTGAGGGTGGGCATACGTGCCGAGGAGGGGCTTCCCGATCGCCGCTACTCCCCGCCCCTGAGGGACCTCGGCAAAGGGGAAGCGATCCTTTTCCAGAAAAAGGAAAGGGTGGACGATCCCAGTCCCAGGGTCCACAGGTGGATGAGGAGCATGGTGAAGCGGTCCTTGTCCAGCGGCCAGTATTTGCGGTTTTCCAGGGAATAGAGGATATCCATGAGGGAGAGGAAGAGGAGGGAACTCCCCGCCGCCACCCCGAAGAACCTGCCCTCCGGTTCATCTTTCCACAGGTGCCAGGCGGCCAGCATGCAGGCGGCGCTCATCCAGGAATCGGCGAGGGGAAAGGCGCGCTCGAAGGCCTCGTCCTGTTCCGTCTCCGTGGCCTGGATCTTCCCGGCGAAGAAGAGGATCCAGAAACCCGCCGTGGCCGCCCCTGTGAAACCCAAGAGGCAGGACAGAATCCGCCTCTTCAGGGTTTCCCCTCCCCGCGTGCCATACGCCTCTCCGGTCATGGGCATATTATAGCAAATATTGGTTTTTGCGTACCGGCCACGGGGAATGGGAGGTTACAAGGGGGAAGCATGGGCCGCGGTGCGTATGCGCGGCAGGGCTTGAGTGCCGCTTATGGGTCCCGGCCACGGGGGAATGGGAGAATGCCTCAGGGAAGCATGGGCTGCGGTTCGGATGCGAGACGGCATAAATGCCTGTTTTGGGTATTGGCCAAGGGAGAAGGGGAGAACGCCGCGGGAGAGACCGGCCCGAGGAAAGCATGTCCGGTGGGGCGTCCGCCTGGAGTCGTAAGACCTGGAGTCGTAAAAGTGAGATCATAGGTCGCAACTCCCGGCGAAGGGATTAAGGCATTCCAGTGGAGGGTGGCCTTAAGCCGAAGGCCTTCGCCGGTGTCCAGCCCTCTGCAGGTGGCGAGCGTTGAGGCGTTCTGGTTCACGATTTACTTTTGCCTGACGGGTACCAGGAATCCAGGTCCAGAGGATTATAATAATCCCATCGCCTGGGATCGACGGTCGTGCCGGGCGTGTCACGGGCGAAGTCAAGGCCGAGCCGTCCTATCCTCAGGTGCGAGATGATCGTCATTTTCGTTTTCGGCGGGGTCGGGAGCCACGGCCTCCGGAATCCCTAGGCGGTCATCCTGGCCCTCGTTCACGGGAGGAGACTGGCAAGGCGCGTTTTTTCAGCCCCGGTGCACGTGACCCGGAGGAAGGGAGGGTCTCGAGGGGATGCGGTTTTCGCGGTGACGGAGGGGGGTTTCGGACGGCGAGGGGGATGCGGGTTGAGGGTTGGCGTCGCTCTTTCCGGTAAAGCAAAGCGCCGGGCGGCGGGAGCGGGATGAGGGATTGAGGATGTCCGAGATGCATGGAGGGGAGCGGCGTCTTTCCTGGCTGCGTTTTGGCGCGCTGGCCGCCGTCCTGGCCGCTTCCCTGGCATTGGTGATCGTTTTCCACTTCGGGCTCGGGAAGGATGTGGTCTTCAGCCATTTCTTCTATCTCCCCGTGGTCCTGGCCGCGCTCTGGTGGGACTGGAGGGGGATTGCCGTACCTGTCTTCCTTTTCGGCCTCCTGGTGCTCACCCATGCCCTGAGCGGGTTGCAGGTCTCCATGTGGGTGGAGGTGGCCCGGGGCCTCTCCTTCCTCCTGGTGGGGTGCGTGGTCGCCTACCTGAGCAGAAGGAGAGGCCAGCTGTACGAGGAACTCGAGGACCATTACCGGGGGCTGGAGCGGGTGGTTGAGGAGAGGACCGCCGAACTCCGGGAGAAGAACCGCGAGCTGGAGGCCTATGCCCAGACCGTCTCCCACGACCTGAACGCGCCCCTGGTGGTGATAAGCGGATTCCTCGAGCTGCTCAAGGATAGGGCCGCGGACAAGCTGGGGGAGGAGGAGAAGGAATACCTGGAGAGGATGGAGAAAGCCACGGAGCGCATGGGACGGCTCATCAGCTCGCTTTTGGTCTATGCCCGGGCGGGCGCCGAGCCCGCGTCGCTCGAGGTAGTGGACCCGGGCGAGGTATTCCGGGAGGTGGCCATGGAAAGGGCCCTGGACCTGGAAAACCTGCAGGCGGAGGTGCGGGTGGAGGACGGCATACCTCCGGTAAAGGCCGATCCCGTGCGCCTCCAGCAGGTCTTTTCCAACCTGCTGGACAACGCGCTCAAGTACCGGCGGCCGGACGCGCCGCCGCGGATCAGGTTGGGCTGGAGGCCGGAGGGGGAGATGGTCTGCCTGTACCTCGGTGATAACGGCATGGGGATCGAGCCGGAAAGGGCGGGGGAGATCTTCATGCCTTTCCGCCGCCTGCTCTCCTGCGAGGAACCGGGCCTGGGGCTGGGGTTGCCCATCGTGAAGAAGGCCGTGGAGAGCTGGGGCGGGAGCATATGGGTGGAATCGGAACCCGGGAAGGGCGCCGTGTTCTTCTTCACCGTGCCCGCGGGGGGAGCGTGAAGGCTTGAACATCCGGGGACGGCTCGCCCGCGCAGGACCGCGAAGGGGGACCGTGGGAAGCATCAAGGGGTCCTCCCTCCCTTAGTTCTGTTGAACGCCGGGTTCGGAAGGCGGAGCGATGGGCTGGGTGGCGGAGTGGTTCAGCCACCGGCAAGCCTGGCTCCTAGGAAAGGGGCAGAACCTTTGAGTGGGGGCGATGGGGATCAAGGGCAAACCCGCTGTAGGCGCCACCGCCGTCTATTCCCCTGCGAGGGCGCGGACCAGGGCGGGGAGGAAGGCCTCCAGGAAACGCCCGAGGCCGGCCAGGGCCTCTCGCATTCCCCGGCGCATCTCCCGCGCCCGGGAGAGGAGGGAACCGTCCGTGGCCGTCAATCGGAGACGCCTGCACCAGAGGTCGGGGCGTGACTGGCCGGAGTAGGGCAGCATCTCCTCCAGGCCCACGAAATCGTGCTCCGTCTCGTCGCTGATGGCCCTGATGACCGCCGCGGGTATCCCGGTCCCCGCGGCCACCTGTAGCACCGCGGAACCCTCCATCTCCACCGCCAGGGCACGAAAAGTGGTGCCCAGGTGGGCTCGGAGTCCGGGGTCCAGGATCACTTGGTCGCAGGTGATGATCCGGCCCCGATGGCAGGGGAGGCCGGCCTTGGCGGCCGACCTTGCCGCCTCTTCCACCAGGGCGGAATGCGCCTTGAAGGAAGGGTGAAAAAGGACCCTGCCTTCCTCGCAGAGGCCCGGGCCGGTATGCCCGAATCCCCGGGAATGGATTATACCCACGTCCGCGGGAAGCACCTCTTCCGCCACCACGAGGTCCCCGATGCGCAGTCGGGGATGGAGGGACCCCGCGGTGCCCATGTTCAGCATCGCGCTGGGCCGGTGTCGCAAGGCGAGATACATCGCGCCGGCGGCCGCGGCGACCTTTCCCACCCCGCAGGTCAGGACGAGGAGCTTGGAGGATCCCCAGCTCCCCGAGCGCAGTTCCATGCCCCAAGGGGCGGGCAAGGGCGAGTGATGCTCCAGGAGGGACAGGAGGCAGGAGGCTTCGCCGGGAGTGGCGGCCATGAAGGCCACCGTCCCCTTCGCGGTGGTCTCGTCCGGAAAGGTTTTTCCCTCCACCCGCCCTCCGGCTTGTCCCATCTCCGCCGGGTGTGGATACCCGCGGAAAGAGCCACGAGGACCGAAGCGCTCCCGCGTGCCGGGCATCTCCGGGTTCGCCTGCCAGGAAAACCTCAGCGGCGGCCCGTCTGCGGCCCAAAAGACCCCATGCATCGAGCACCCCGGCGCAACCGACGAGTCCTGCCGGCAACAGGTTACCACGGTGAGGCGCGTGAGGTTAACCACGGGGTACATGCCGTGGGCCGACCACCGGTGCCCTTGTCCCTCCGACGGTGGGCGGTATCCCTGGGCACGGGGAGGCCGTTGCGGAGGCGCCAGGGGCCCGGAAGCGACCGGGCGACGACGTTTCCGCGACCATCTACTGGGTGGTAGTAGTTGCGGAGGCGCCAGGGGCCCGGAAGCGACCGGGCGGGGAAGCGCCCGTGCTTGCGGGGCGGTGACGGGGAGCCTCGAGCGATACGTACCCGCGTCGGCCGGGAGAGGGGCGCCCACGGTCCTTGGTGCCCGGAGACCGGCGGAGGCAAAGGATCATAAAAACGGCTCCTTCACGCCCCTCCGGGGGCGTGCCCCTGGCCGGGGCGGGTTGCGGGTAATGGTAAAATAAGGAAATGGCGTAACCGAGCGGGGATGGCCGCGTTCAAGGCGCGGGGTAGGTTAAAGGAAGCCGCCGCCGGGCCGATTAGTGTAGTGGATCTGGTGGGGATACGAGGTCGTTCCGCGTGCCCGGTCTTATCGTAGGGTTGGCCATGGGCGGGGCGGAGATGAAAGGAGGGTGAGCATGGGGGAGAAGATACTCATCGTGGACGACGACGCCACCATGGCCAATCTCCTCTCCACGGTGCTCGAGTTCGAGGGCTTCCGGCCCCTGAAGGCGCTTTCCGGGGATGAGGCCATACGCATGGTCAAGGAGGAGGCCCCGGACCTGGTGCTCCTGGACATCATGATGCCGGGGATGGACGGTTTCGAGGTCCTGGCCCACCTGAGAAAGGATCCGCGCACGGAGAAGATGCCGGTGATCATGCTCACGGCGCGGACCGAGGATCGGGACATGTTCGAGGGTTGGCGACGGGGGGCGGACGAGTACGTCACCAAGCCTTTCGACCCCCACCGCCTGGTGGAGGTTATAGGGGAGGTGCTGGCCCGTTCCTACGAGGAGAGGCTGGAGGAAAGGGCCCGGCACGTGGAATACCTTCTGGACCTGCTGAGCAAGATAGACGGTGAGAAATCGGGGACCTGACCGTTCCCGCCTTTTCCCGGGCTCCTGGACCGGGAGGGCGGTGCCCCCGTGACCGGTTCAGTCCTCTCCGAAGAGGGTGCGGAAGAGGCCGGGGTCCTCAGCCAGTTCCCGCAGAGCCCGGAGCTCGTGGGTGTTCAGGCGTCGGGATGCCCTGCGCAGATACTGGAGGGCCGCCTCTCGGGTACGCCTGAAGGTGTGGGGGTAGAGTTCCCGGACCGCCATGTCCACACAGTCCTCGAGCGAGAACCCCGACTTCCGCTTGCGCTGGGCGAGGGAGAATATGCGCGGGAAGTCGGCGAAGACCTCCGGTCCCGATCCCCTGTCCCATCCTCCCGCCGAGGCGCTCCTCATGCGCGTGCGCATCTCCTTCACCACTTGCGGTTTTCCCGCCAGCTCGCGTAGCGCCCGCAGCGACCCCCATCCCCTTTGCGCTTTGAGGTATTCCAGTATCCCTACTGCCTCCTGCAGGACGTCGCGGTGGGCATGGGGGTAATCTTCCCGGGTGCAGGAGGCCAGGGCTTCCGGAACGCTCATGCCCTTGCCCACCCGGGTCAGGGCCCTGGAGAAGAGGTCCGCGTAATCCACGCGGTCCACGAGTCGCGGAAGGTCATCCATGGGATAATGATAACATCGGCGGCGGGGCCTGATTGCCCTGGAGGCGGTAGCATGGCACGGGGACCGGAGTGGCGCGGGTGTGGAGCCCTGGGCAAGGAGCCGTCCCGGGCACGCAAGTCACGGGAGGAGAGAAATGCCCGTAAACCGGGTCTCGGGCCGCCGGAGGAAGAGGGGAGGAAAGCCTATGCCGGAAGGTGAGGTGGGCAAGCCGCGCGCCGTGGTCCTGCTCTCCGGGGGGCTGGACTCCATGCTGGCCGCGGAGTTGCTGCGCCGACGCGGGGTGGAGGTGGTGGGCTTGGCCTTCCGCAGCCCCTTCTTCGGAAGCGAGAAGGCGGAAAGGGCCGCCCGCCGGCTGGGTATCCCCCTCCAGGTGGAGGACATCACCGAGCCCCACCTGGAGGTGGTCAAGAACCCGCGTTTCGGGTACGGGAGGAACCTCAACCCGTGCATCGACTGCCACGCGCTCATGGTGAGGAGGGCCCTGGAGAGGATGGAGGAACTCGGCGCGTGGTTCATCGCCACGGGAGAGGTATTGGGAGAGAGGCCGAAATCCCAGAACCGGCGGGCGCTGGACCTGGTTGCCCGTCACTCGGGGGCCGGTGACCTTCTCCTGCGACCCCTTTCCGCCCGCCTCCTCCCGGAGACCCGACCGGAGAGGGAGGGGTGGGTGAGGCGCGAGGACCTGCTGGACCTGAGCGGGCGCTCCCGCCGGCGCCAGATGGAGCTGGCCGAGGAGTGGGGTATCGTGGACTACGAGAACCCGGCCGGGGGATGCCTCCTCACCGACCCCGGTTTCTCCTCCCGCCTGAGGGAGCTCATGGCCCGGGTTCCCGGTTTCGACCGCCACGACGCGGAGCTGGTCAAGCTGGGACGCCAGTTCTGGACGGGGGACACCCTTATCGTCCTCGGGAGGAGGCACGAGGAGAACTTGCGGCTCCGGGAGACCGCCCTTCCCTCCGATCTTCTCCTCCGGGAGAAGGACAGGCCCGGACCCACGGCCCTGCTGCGGCGTTTTCCGCGCGGCGGCGAACCGGGAAGCGAGGCCCTGGAAGAGGCGGCCCGCCTTCTGGGAATATATGGCAAACAGAAGAGGCCCCTTTCCCTCGAGGAGGTGGAGTTTTGCGGGCGGGAAAACGGGCCCCACGGGGAATCCGGGCCGCCGCGTTGACGAGGCGCGCGGGCAGGCCTTGTCATCGCCGTGACATAATATATAATATGTACAACATATAAGAATTATGAAATACGGGAGGGAAGGAGGGGGACGGGAAGGGTGGTGGCCGGGGACACGCGGTGCGTGGAGGGGGGCGGATGCCCTCGCGGGTTGCACTGCCGGGAAATCATCCTTTAACGTATCCTTGAAAACCGCGGAGAGGGAAGCGGAGGAAACGGGAGGTACCTGGAAACGGTTTCCATAAGGGGTGAACATGGAGGAGAGATACGATTTCGCGCGCCTGGAGGAGAAGTGGAGGCGCCGCTGGGAGGAAGCCGACCTCTACCGGTGCGTTGAGGACGAAGAACGCCCGAAGAAGTACATCCTGGTCATGTTCCCCTATCCCTCCGGCCCCGCCCACATGGGTCACGTGGCCAACTACAACCTGGGGGACGTGCTGGCGCGCTATTTCCGCCGGCGGGGCATGAACGTCCTGCACCCCATGGGTTGGGACGGGTTCGGGCTTCCGGCGGAGAACGCGGCCATCCGCTCCGGGGTCCATCCCTCCAAGTACACCTGGGACAACATCGCCCTGCTCAAGGAGGGCCTGCAACGGCTGGGGTACTCCTATGACTGGAGCCGCGAGCTCGCCACCTGCGACCCCGAGTACTACCGTTGGACCCAGTGGTTCTTCCTCAAGTTCTACGAGCGGGGCCTGGCCTACAAGGCCCTGGCCTGGGCCAACTGGTGTCCCTCCTGCCGGACGGTGCTGGCCAATGAACAGGTGGTAGGGGGGAGGTGCGAGCGTTGCGACACCCTGGTGGAGCAGAAGGCCCTCTCCCAGTGGTTCCTGCGCATCACGGATTACGCGGAGAGGCTGTTGGCGGACATGGACCAGCTCTCCGGATGGCCGGAGAGCGTGCTCACCATGCAGCGCAACTGGATCGGGCGCTCCGAGGGATGCGAGGTGACCTTCCGGGTGAAGGAGACGGGGCAGGAGATACCCATCTTCACCACCCGTCCGGACACCCTCTGGGGGGTGACCTTCTTCCTCCTGGCCCCGGAGCACCCCCTGGTGGACGAACTCACCGAGGGGACCCCTTATCGGGAAGGGGTGCAGGCCTTCCGGGAGCGGCTCAAGGGGGTCTCGGCCATCGAGCGTACCTCCCTGGAGGCGGAAAAGGACGGCGTCTTCTTGGGGGTCCACGCCGTTAACCCGGTGAACGGGGAGGAGGTGCCCATCTGGACGGCCAACTTCGTGCTCATGGAGTACGGCACGGGAGCGGTGATGGCCGTTCCCGCCCACGACCAGAGGGATTTCGAGTTCGCCCGCAAGTTCGGCCTCCCCATCAAGGTGGTCATCCAGCCTCCGGGAGGGGACCTGCGCCCGGAGGAGATGACCGAGGCCTACGTGGACCCCGGGATCATGGTCGACTCGGGCCCCTTCGAGGGACTGGACAGCGAGGAGGGACGCACGGTAAGGGTGCCTGATTACCTGGAGGAGCGAGGCTGGGGGAGGCGCGCCGTCAACTACCGGCTCCGGGACTGGCTGATATCCCGCCAGCGCTACTGGGGGGTCCCCATCCCCATCGTCTACTGCTCCCGGTGCGGGATGGTGCCCGTGCCCGAGGAGGACCTGCCCGTGCTCCTCCCGGAGGACGTGGAATTCATCTTCGAGGGGCCCTCCCCCCTGGAGAGGTCCGAGGAGTTCCGGCGCACCGTTTGTCCCCGCTGCGGGGGCGAGGCGGAACGGGAGACGGACACCATGGACACCTTCGTGGACTCCTCCTGGTATTATCTCCGCTACGCCAGCCCCCGGGATAAGGACCGGCCCTTCGACCCCCGGGCGGTGCGCTACTGGCTCCCCGTGGACCAGTACATCGGGGGCATCGAGCATGCTATCATGCACCTCCTGTATTCCCGCTTCTTCACCAAGGTCCTCAAGGACCTGGGCATGGTGGACTTCGACGAGCCCTTCACCAACCTCCTTTGCCAGGGAATGGTGGTCATGGGAGGGGCCAAGATGAGCAAGTCCAAGGGGAACGTGATCACCCCGGAGGGCTTCATCGACAGTTATGGCGCGGACACCCTGCGCCTGTTCATCCTCTTTTTGGGCCCGCCCGAGGCGGATAAGGAATGGAACGAGGCGGGTATCGAGGGCGCCCACCGCTTCCTGCACCGCGTGTGGAGGCTGGTCCACCGCTACCTGGACATCCTCACCTTCAAGACCCAACCGGTGCCCGAGGACGCCGAGGTGCTCAAGAGGCTCTCGCATCTCACCCACCGCACCATCAAGAAGGTCACCGAGGACATAGAGCGCTTCGCCTTCAACACGGCCATCGCGGCCATCATGGAGTTCACCAACGGCCTGTACCGGGAGATAGAGGAGTACCCCGACGCCTTCAACACCTACGAGGGTCACGAGGCCATCCGCTCCCTTATCCTGCTCCTGGCGCCCTTCGCCCCCTTCATAACCGAGGAACTCTGGGAGGAGGTGGGAGGGGAATTCAGCGTCCACCAGCAACCCTGGCCGGATTACGATCCCCGCCTGGCCCGCTCCGAACGCATCACCCTCGTGGCCCAGGTGGACGGAAAGGTCAGGGACCGCATAGAGGTGGACGCCGACATCGCCGAGGAGGAGATGGAGCGCATCGCCCTTTCCTCGCCCAGGATCAGGAAAAACCTGGAAGGAAGGGAGATAGCCCGGGTGGTGGTGGTCCCCGGCAAGCTGGTGAACATCGTGACCCGCTGAGAACCTCGCCGCCCGGAGAGGTGGCGGGATCCGGACCACGGACATGTTGGAAAAACTTACCTCCTTTCTCGACTGGGCTTCCGGCCTGTCCTACCGGCAGCTGGCCTTGGTCCTCGTCCTGCTCCTGGCCCTGGGAGTGGGCGGATACCTACTGCTGCGGCCCGCTTCCCACCCGGAGGGCAGCTTCCTGCCCGCCCGGGAGGAGCCGGAAGGCGGTACCGGGGAGGCCAGGCTGGTGGTGCACGTGGCGGGGGCGGTCGTCCACCCCGGGGTGGTGATCCTGGACCCGGGGGCGAGGGTGATGGATGCCGTGCAGCAGGCCGGGGGACCCCTGCCCGATGCGGAACTGGATTCCCTGAACCTGGCTCAACCGGTGAGCGACGGCCAGAAGATAACCGTCCCCCGCAAGGGGGAGAGCGTCGGGAACGGGGGCGGGAACGCATCGCCGGGCAGCGGGAAGGTGAACATCAACACGGCGGGCAAGGAGGAGCTGGAGCGCCTTCCGGGCATAGGCCCCACCCTCGCCCAGCGCATCCTGGATTACCGGGAGGCACACGGGGGATTCCGCAGCGTGGAGGAACTGAGAAAGGTCTCCGGGATAGGCCCCAAGAAGTTCGAGGAACTCAAAGGCCTGGTGGAGATCTGAATCTCATGCGGGGAGTTCCGGGAACGATCCTCAAATGGACCTCGCGGTGGCGGGACCCCGCCGGGATCGGGGGGGGCAGGTGCCGAGGGACGGCCGACAACCGGCGGACCGGGCCTCCCTTGCCTTAAGGGGGCGCGTTTCCGCGGATACCTCCCGCGCGCGTGGTGTTCCGAGGTTGCCTCTCCATGAAACGCCGTAGGCGGTAAGGCACGGCCAGCCTTATCTCCCTGCGGGGATTCCGGGATCCTTTCTTTCGTCGGACGGCCACCCATTCGGGAATCGGTCCTTTAGGGCATGGATACGGGAAGAGACCTTATCTTAAGATCCCGGCTTCTGCTCCTGGCCCTGGCCCTGGCCCTGGGAGGTGCTCTGGGTTGCCAGGGAGAGAAGACCTTTCCCTGGGTGCTCACGGCAGGGACCATGGCCATGTTGCTGCGCGCTGCGGGGAGGGGTAGGAGGGAATGGGGCTGGGTGTTGCCGGCCCTGCTTCTCTTCTATGCCGGCTTTTTCGTCGGTTGGCACGGGGAAAGTCGGCTGGAGGGCCGGAGGGGTGAGGCCGGGTGGGCGTGCCTGGAGGGAAGCGTGGAGCCGGGAAACGCCGGCGGCTCCGGGGAAGAGGCCTTTCTCTTCCGGGTGGAGAGGGCGGATGGATGTCCCTTCGCCCGCCCGGGAGACCTCTACCTTTTGAGAACGGGAGAAGGGGGCCAGAACCCGGAGTGGGGTTATCGGTTGGAGGTGGAGGGCTACCTCCATATCTTTTCCCGTTCCGGGGGCCGGGTGGTGGGCAGCCTGCAGGCGGAGAAATACCGCCGGCTGGGATGCGTGGGCCATCCCCTGCTGCGGGTCGCCGTTTTCCTGCGCCGGAAGTGGGAGGAGTTGGCCGGGGCCCTGCCGGGGAGGGAGGCGGCACTTCTCGGCGGGATCCTGCTCGGTGACTACCGGAGGCTGGAACTGCGCGACCTGGTGGCTCTCCGGGGGTCTGGGCTTATCCACCTGTGCGCCGCTTCGGGGCTCCACGTGGGGATCCTGGCCGCCGGGCTGCTCTGGCTGGCGGGCAAGCTCGGCCTTTCCCGGAGGATGGCCGTGCTCCTGCAGGTACCCCTTCTCGCCCTTTACGCTTTTATGGCCGGGCTTTCCGTGCCCATTCTGAGGGCTTCCACGGTGCTGGTTTTGGCCGGGGCGGCCTTCCTCTTGGGGAGGGACTTCGATTTCCTTGCCGCTGCCGGGGCGGCGGTGATGGTCCTTTTCCTGCGCCAGGTCGACCTGGCCTCCTCCCCCAGCTTCCAGCTTTCCCTGGCCGCGGCCCTGGGGGTGGTGCTATTGCGCCCTCCGCTCGGAGGGCTGCTGGGTTCAGACGGCTCTCGCTTCCTGGATCTCCTGTTTACCTCCCTGGCCGCGCAGGCCGCCGTGGGCCCTTTCCTCCTGCATCACTTCGGGGAATTACCCCTCCTGGCCCCCCTGAGCAACCTGCTGGTGCTTCCCGTGCTCCCACTGCTCATGGGATTTACCATGTTTTCCCTGGTCCTTTCGGCCCTCGGGGCCCCGGGAGCTTCCCTGCCCTTGGCCGCCGCCGCACCCATGGCCCGCTGGATACTCAAAGTGGCAGGCGTTTTCTCCTCCGCCAGGTGGAGCCTGGTGCGCATCTACCCCTTCTCCCTGGCCTGGATTACCGTCTATTTCCCACTCCTTTTCGCCGCCCTTTGGGGAAGGGGAAGGGTTCGCAGGTGGGCGGGGATGGCCCTCGTCGCCCTGCTCTCCCTCCTCCTGGCCTGTGGCCTGCAGCTCAACCTTCCCTCCGTGGGAGGCGCCGAGGTTGTCGGCCTCACCTTCCTGGACGTGGGACAGGGAGACGCCTGCCTCATCCAGGCCCCGGGAGGAGTGAACCTCCTGGTGGACGGGGGCAAGGACCCCTCCGTCCTGGAGCGCAAGCTCCGCTCCAGGGACGTACGCCACCTGGACGCCGTCCTCGTCAGCCACCCGGAGGAGGACCACGCCGGTGGGCTGGAGGGGGCATTAAAGGCCTGTTCCGTGGGCTTGGTCCTCCATCCTCCGCTGCAAGAGAAGGAGGGACACCGCTTCTTCACCCTGGCCGCGGATATGGGCGTTCCGGTGCGGGAGATGAAAAAAGGGGATGAGCTGAAGGTCGGTGGGGTGAGGCTGGAGGCGCTGGGTCCCGATCCCGCTTGGGATGGCGACGTCGCCGCCAACGACCGCTCCCTGGTGTTGAGGATGGAAGCGGGCGGCAGGAGCTTCCTCTTTGCCGGCGACGTGGAGGAGGAGGGCTTGCACAGGCTTTTGCTGGAGCCCGTTCCCCACTGTGACCTTTTGAAGGTCCCCCACCACGGTGGTTACGCCGAGGGGCTGGAGGAGTTTCTGCGGGCCCTGCGCCCGCGGTTGGCGGTCATCAGCGTGGGAGCGGGAAACCCCTACGGACATCCTTCCCCGCTCACCTTGCGGGCGCTGCAGAGGCAGGGATGCGCCGTGTGCCGCACCGACTTCGGCGGTGATATAGTTATCCGTGTGGTGGAGGGCGGATTTCGGGTGGAGACATCGAGGGAGGAGACGTCCTCCACGGGGACCGGGCTCCCTGGGATGGGGGGCGAAAGGGGTATCCGCCTCCCGGCTAGGATACCGGCCGCGGCGTGCCCGGTGGAGGGGAGTCCCTGGAGGCCGGGATGGACGGATCGGAGGGCGAGCTCGGATCCGCTAACGGGTGGGGGAAATAAGCATGCGGGGGCCGCCGCCGGCCTGGCGGCCTGAGGTATCCCGTCCGTGAAGGGGGGGCCAGTTTTGAGCGAGGGGAAAAGAGCCAGGGCCGTCCTCATCCACGGGGAGCAGGCCCTCCTCCTGGAGGAGGAGCTCAGGAAGATTCTGGAAAAGGTCTCCCGGGAGGATCCGGAAGTGGAGTTCAACCTCGACGTCTTCCGCATGGGCGAGGACCGCCTGGAGGAGGCCCTGGCCGCCGCGGAGACCCTCCCCCTGGCCGGCGGTTGGAGATACGTGGTCATCAAGGAAGCCCAACGCCTCACCCCCGGGGAAGTGAAAAGGCTTTCCGCCTTCCTCGACCGGCCCCCGGAGAGCGCGGTGCTCATTATCCTGGCCTCGGGCTTGAAGAAAAACGCGCCCCTTCTCAAGGCCTGCCGGGAGAAGGCGACGGTGAGGGAGGCGGCCATCTCCCGCCGCGAGCTTCCCGTGTGGGTGAAGTCCCGCTTCCAGGCGCGAGGACTGAAGGTAGACGGAAGGGCCATACCTTACCTCCTGGAGATGCTGGGGGAGGACCTCATGGCCCTGGAGGCGGCGGTGGAGAAGATATCCCTCTTTCACCAGGGAAACCGGCCCGTGGGACTGGATGAGGCGGTGGCCCTGGTGATGCCCTCGGCGGAAACAGCGGTCTACGAGCTCACCGACCGGGTGATGCTGGGGGACGGGGAGCAGGCCCTGAAGATGCTGCGCCGTCTCCTCAGGCAGGGGGAGGATCCCAACCGGGTGCTATACGCCCTCTCCCGCCACTATCTCCGCCTGCTTCGCTACAAGGCCCTGCGGGATGACGGCCTGTCCGACCGGGAGATAGCCGCGGAACTGAAGCTGCCCGCCGGCATGGAGTGGACCATTGGCTCCCGGCTCCGGCCCCAAGCCTCGCGGCTGGGGGAGGAAGGCCTGCGCCGCTCCCTGGCCGCCATCGTGGAGGCGGAAAGGGACCTCAAGACGGGTCGCGCGGAGCCCGAGGACGCCTTGACGGTGGCGGTAATCCGCCTGGCCTCCGCCGGGTCCTGATTGACAACTATGCAAAAGTATGCATAATATAGCATATTGTTGCCGGCAATTCGAAGAGGGACGAAGATATGAACACCGCGAAAGTGGGGATCATAGGCGCTTCTGGGTATACAGGAGCCGAGCTCATGCGCCTCCTTTGCCGCCATCCCGGCGTGGAGGTAACCTACCTTACTGCGCATACTTATGCAGGAAAGGAAGTAGACGAACTGTATCCCCACCTCCACGTTTACCGGGGGATGAAATTCCGCACCTTCCGACCACGGGAGGCGCTGGAGGAAGCGGATTTCCATTTCATCGCCCTCCCCCACGGAGAGGCTATGGAGGTGGTGCCACCCCTGGTGGAGGGAGGGGCTCGGGTGGTGGACCTCTCCGCGGATTACAGGCTGCCCAACCCGGAGGAGTACGCCCGCTGGTACGGGAAGGAGCACGGCTCCCCGGATCTCCTTTCCCGGGCGGTTTACGGACTGCCGGAGTTCTACGCCGCGGCTATTCGGGAGGCGAGGCTGGTGGCCGTGCCCGGATGTTACCCCACCGCCGCCCTGCTGGCCCTGGGGCCGCTGGCCCGGAGGGGTTATCCCCTGGAGGGATGCGTCATCGATGCCAAGTCGGGGGTTTCCGGGGCGGGGAGGACCCTTTCCCTCTCCTCCCACTTCGCCCAGGCCGACGAGAGCGTGAAGCCCTACGGCGTGGGCTCCCACCGCCACACCCCGGAGATCGAGGGCCGGCTGGCGGAGCTCTCCTCCCGTCCGGTGAGGGTCAATTTCGTCCCCCACCTCGTGCCCATGAGCCGCGGCATCCTGGCCACCTGTTACCTTAACCTGGGGCCCGAGGCGAGCCCGGGGGAGGTGGCCTCGGCCTACGAGGAGGCCTACTCCGGTTCGCCGTTCGTGGTCCTCCTCGGGGAGGGGCGTTTCCCGGAGACCAAGTGCGTTTCGGGGAGCAATTACTGTCATCTGGGATGGTACCTGGACCGGGAAAAGGGGACCTTGGTGGCCGCCTCGGCCATAGACAACCTGGTCAAGGGGGCCTCCGGGCAGGCGGTGCAGTGCATGAACATCATGATGGGTTGGGAGGAGACCCTGGGGCTGGAGGCCCCGGGGTTGTTCCCCTGAGAGGTGGCGAGGTGACGGAGCGGGGTTCGTTCGGAGCCCACCTTGTGCCGGGGCCTGGGGGCGCAGGAGCGGTGGGCCACCAAGGCCACCCCTCATGGGGCGGCGAAGGACTTCAAGGGAGGCTTTTTGGAAAGGGGAGAGCATGGCCTTTGTGGAGGTAGAGGGCGGAGTGTGCGCCCCCCTCGGTTTCGTGGCCGCGGGAGTGGCCTGCGGCCTGAAGGAGAGCGGTAGGCCGGACCTGTGCATCCTCCATTCGAAGGTCATCTGCGCGGCGGCCGGTGTCTTCACCACCAACGCCTTCCGGGCTGCCCCAATTGTGGTGAGCATGGAGCACCTGCGGGAAGGGCGCCTGGGGGCGGTGGTGGCCAACAGTGGCAACGCCAACGCCTGGACCGGCCGGAGGGGCCTGGAGGACGCCCGGGAGATGGCCGAGGTGGCGGCCGGGGAGCTGGGGATAACCGCCCGGGAGGTGGCGGTGGCCTCCACCGGGGTTATCGGATGTTACCTGGACATGGAGAAGGTGAAAAGGGGCATCTCCCGGGCGGCCGCATCCCTCAGCCGGGAGGGTGCCGCGCGGGCGGCGGAGGCCATCATGACCACGGACACCTTCCCCAAGCAGTGGTCCCTGGAGGCGGACGGTTTCCGGGTGGGGGGCATGGCCAAGGGGGCGGGCATGATCAGCCCACGCATGGCCACCATGCTGGCCTTCCTCACCACCGACGCCCTGGTGGAGCCCGGGGAGCTATCCAACCTCCTGCGCCGGGTGGTTGACCGTACCTTCAACCGCATCACCGTGGACGGGTGTACCAGCACCAACGACATGGTGGTGATCATGGCCAATGGCCTTTCCGGCCGGAGGGTGCGGGGCGAGGAACTGGAGGGCCCCCTTCTTGCACTCTGCTCCCGCCTGGCCCGCCTGATAGTGGAAGACGGCGAGGGGGCCACGAGGTTCGTAACCGTCCGCGTAAGGGGAGCCGGGGACGACCGGGAGGCGGAGGTGGCGGCCCGCGCCGTGGCGGACTCCCCCCTGGTCAAGACGGCCTTCTTCGGCGGGGATGCCAACTGGGGCCGGGTGGTGCAGGCCCTGGGGGCCTCCCTTCCCGACCTGGATGCGGCGGGGGTGGAGGTCCGCTTCGGGGGCCTCGCCGTGGCCCGGGGTGGAGAGCCGTTGCGGGTGGAGGAGGGCGCGCTCCGGGAGGTGATGTCCTCTCCCCGGGTGGACCTGGAGATCGACCTTGGCCGGGGAGGGGGAGAGGCCGAGGTCTGGACCTGCGACCTGAGTTACGATTACGTGCGTATCAACGCCGAATACCATACCTGAAGCCCGAGGAGGAGATATGGAGGCGGCGAAGCGCAAGGCCAAGGTGCTCATGGAGGCCCTGCCCTACATCAAGGAGTACTACGGCCGAACGGTGGTGGTGAAGTTCGGGGGCAAGGCCATGGAGAGCGAGGCCCTGAAGGAGCTCTTCGCCTCGGACATCGTGCTCATGCGCTATGTGGGCATCAACCCGGTCATCGTCCACGGCGGGGGTCCCCAGATCACCCGTTTCATGGACAAGCTGGGGCTGCAGGTCCGCTTCGTGGACGGGCACCGGGTGACCGACTCCGCCACCATGGAGGTGGCCAAGATGGTCCTGGTGGGAAAGGTGAACAAGGAGATCGTCTCCCTCATCAACGGGCACGGGACCCTGGCCGTGGGCTTATCCGGCGAGGACGGCAACCTCATCCAGGCCGTCAAGCGCCGCCACGTGGGGGAGAAAGGGGAGACGGACCTGGGCTTCGTGGGCGACGTCAAGGCGGTGAACCCGCGCATCCTGGACAACCTCATCCGGGAGGAGTTCATCCCCGTGGTGGCCAGCATAGGCGTGGACGAGAAGGGGCAGAGCTACAACATCAACGCCGACCTGGTGGCCGGGGCCCTGGCCTCCGCCCTCCGGGCGGACAAGCTCATCTACCTTACCGACGTGGACGGCATCTACCGCGACCTCGCGGACCAGGACAGCCTCATACCCGAGCTGGGCCTGGAGGAGGCCGAGGAGCTGGTACGCGGGGGCACTTTGAGCAGCGGCATGATTCCCAAGCTCCAGAGCTGCGTGGAGGCGGTGCGGAGCGGGGTCCGCCGGGCCCACATCATAAACGGGACCGTGGAGCACGCCCTGTTGCTCGAACTCTTCACCGACGCCGGTATCGGCACCATGGTGCGACCCTGACGGCGCGGATCGGAGGCCGGGATCCGCGGCCTGCCCCCACACCCCGGGGGAAGGCCTTGGACGAGGGGAGGATGGATGGATTCCGAGTACGACCTCAAGAGGGCCTTGAAAATCGACGAGCGGTGCTTCATGCGCACCTACCGGCGCCTGCCGGTGCTCTTCGTCAGGGGTTTCGGGACCCGGCTCTGGGACCACGAGGGACGGGAGTACGTGGACTTCGTTTCCGGGCTGGGGGCCTGCGTGGCCGGGCACTGTCACGGGGAGATCATCGCCGCCGTGGCCCGCCAGTCCTCGCAGTTGATCCATGTTTCCAATCTTTACCATACGAGGCCCCAGGGCGAGCTGGCGGAGATGCTGGTGCGGAGCACCTTCGCCGACCGGGTCTTCTTCTGCAACAGCGGGACGGAGGCCAACGAGGCGGCCATCAAGCTGGCGCGGAAGTACATGAGACAGGTCCGGGGGGAGGAGCGCTACAAGGTGGTCTCCGCCCTGCGATCCTTCCACGGGCGGACCTACGGATCGCTGGCCGCCACCGGGCAAGCGGAGAAAGCGGAGCCCTTCCGCCCCCTCCCGGAGGGCTTCGTCCACGTGCCCTTCAATGACGCGGCGGCATTGCAGGAGGCGGTGGATGGAGAGACCTGTGCCGTGCTCCTGGAACCCATACAGGGAGAGGGCGGGGTTTACGTGGCCGATCCTTCCTATCTGAAGAGGGCCCGGGAGTTGTGCCAGGAGAGGGGGGCCCTCCTCATCCTGGACGAGGTACAGACGGGCATGGGAAGGACGGGAGCTCTCTTCGCCCACCAGCATTACGGCATCCTGCCCGACGTGATGACCGTGGCCAAGGGGCTTGCCGGGGGGCTTCCCCTGGGAGCCGTGCTGGCCACCGAGGAGGTGGCCAGGGGATTCCAACCCGGCGACCACGGCAGCACCTTCGGCGGCAATCCGGTGGCCTGCGCCGCCGCGCTGGCGGTTCTCACCGTGCTCCAGGAGGAGCAGCTGGTGGAGAACGCGGCACGGGTGGGCGGCTATTTCCGGGACCGGCTGCTGGGCCTGAAGGAGGAGGTTCCCGGCATAATAGAGGTGCGAGGCATGGGTCTCATGCTGGCCGTGGAGCTGGAGGGCATGGACGCCGGGAAGGTGGTGGAGGAGTGCCTGGAGAGAGGCTACGTGGTGAATAACATCGGCCAGAGCATCCTCCGTTTCCTCCCCCCGCTTACCGTGTCCACCCGGGAGGTGGACGGCTTGATAGAGGCGCTGCGGGAGATCCTCCGCGGCCCGGATGGCGGTACCGGTGAAGGGGAGGTTGCGCTATGAGCCTTAAGGGGCGCGATCTTTTAAGCATGGCCGACCTGGATGCCGGGGAATTGATGCTCATCCTGGAGGAGGCCGCGAAGTTCAAGCGCGCCCTGCGGGCGGGCGAGGTCCGTCCCAGCCTGCGCGGGAAGCTGGTGGCCCTCATCTTCCAGAAGCCCTCCACGCGCACCCGGGTTTCCTTCGAGGCCGCCGTGCGGCACCTCGGTGGTCATCCGTTGAACATGAACGCCTCCGAGATGCAGCTGGGCAGGGGGGAGTCGATATCCGACACCGGGCGCGTCCTCTCCCGTTACGTCCAGGCCATTACCCTGCGCACCTTCGCCCACCGCGAAGTGGAAGAGCTGGCGGAGGCGGCGGAGGTTCCGGTGATCAACGCCCTCACCGACCTGGAACATCCCTGCCAGGTACTGGCGGACCTATTCACCATCCGTGAGAGGTTCGGGAGGTTCGCCGGGCTCAGGCTGGCCTACCTGGGTGACGGCAACAACGTGGCCAACTCCCTGGCCCTGGGATGCGCCCTGGCGGGCATGGGCTTCACCATCGCCTGCCCCGAGGGCTACGAGCCGGACGAGGGCATCCTGGACAGGGCGCGTTCCATGGGCGGAGAGGAGGGGGTACGGGTGGTCCGCGATCCCCGCGAGGCGGCGTCGGGCGCCCATGTGCTCTACACCGACGTTTGGGTTTCCATGGGGCAGGGCGAGGAGGAACGACGATTGCGGGACCTCCGCCCCTACCAGCTCAACGGCGAGGTCCTGGAGCTCGCCCACCCGGATGCCGTGGTCATGCACTGTCTTCCCGCCCATCGCGGCCAGGAGATCACCGACGAGGTGCTGGATGGCCCGCGCTCCGTGGTCTGGGAGCAGGCCGAGAACCGCATGCACGCCCAGGCTGCCCTTCTGCACTTGCTTGTAGGGGAGGAGGATTGAGGCCTTGGAACCCGGGAGGAGACGGGACCTCATCCGGGAGCTCATCCGCCTTCGCCCCCCTTCCACCCAGAGGGAACTGGTGGAGATGCTCTCCGAGCGGGGGGTCAGGGTGGACCAGTCCACCGTCTCCCGGGACCTCCGGGAGATGGGGGTCATCCGCCTTCCCGGTGGCCGTTACGCCCTGCCGGAAGGAGAGGGCGCCCGGGGGGAGAAGGCGGAGCTGGAGAGGGGACTTCGCACCTACGCCCTTTCCCTGGAGTCCAGCGGGAACCTGGTGGTGGTGCGCACTCCTCCCGGCAACGCCCATGCCCTGGCGGTGATCCTGGACCGGGCGGGCCACGAGGGTGTGGCGGGGACGGTGGCCGGAGACGACACCATCCTGGTGGTGGCGAGGGAGGGCTTCCACGCCGCCGACCTGGCCCGGGAGTGGAGGGAGAAGGCGGGGTTATCATGAATTCCCGGCCCCGCCAAGGTGCCCGTCAACAACTTCCCGGGCCACGCGGAAGGGCGGGTAGGCCCGTCCGCCTCTTGCGGTGATATGATTCTAGGCGAGGAGAGGGGGTGTACGGGGCCGGCTCCTCGAGGAGGGCTCGCCGATATGACCTCCTCGAGGACCTCGGCGACGTGCAAGCCCTCGTAAACGGGGCCGGCTTTTGGAGGAGGGCTCGCCGATGGCCGCCCGGTCTTTCGGGGTTTGACCGGGAGGGGCGACAAGGGACGAGGCTTGGCGGATGAGGAAGGGGGAAAGGACGCGTTCATGAAAGACACGGTCATCTTGGCCTATTCCGGCGGTCTGGACACCTCGGTGGCCATCCGCTGGCTGCAGGAGAACTACGGCCTGGAGGTAGTAGCCCTGGCCGCCGACCTCGGACAGCCCGGGGACCTGGAGGCCTTGCGGGAGAAAGCCCTGAGCCTGGGAGCGGTGGACGCGGTGACGCTGGACCTCAAGGAGGCCTTCGCCGAGCATTATGTCCTCCCGGCCCTCAAGGCCAACGCTCTTTACGAGGGAAAATATCCCCTGGCTACCTCCCTGGCGCGGCCCCTCATCGCCTCCGCGCTGGTGGAGGAGGCGAGGCGCCGGGGAGCCAAGGCGGTGGCCCACGGGTGTACGGGTAAGGGCAACGACCAGGTGCGTTTCGACCTCACTTTCATGGCCCTGGGACCCGACCTCCGCATCATCGCGCCCCTGCGGGAGTGGAACATGTCCCGGGAGGAGGAGATGGACTATGCCCGCCGGCACGGAATCCCGGTCCCGGTAACCCGGGAGAGCCCCTACTCGGTGGACGAGAACCTGTGGGGCCGCAGCTGCGAGGCGGGCGTACTGGAGGACCCCGGCGTGGAGCCTCCCGAGGACGCCTACCAGTGGACGGTCTCCCCCCGGGAGGCCCCCGAGGAGCCGGCCTATCTCACCATCGGCTTCCGGGAGGGCAGGCCGGTCACCCTGGACGGCAGGGAGATGGGGCTGGTGGACCTCATCCGGGAGCTGAACCGGCTGGGGGGCTCCCACGGCGTGGGCCGGATTGACATGATCGAGAACCGCCTGGTGGGGATAAAGTCGCGGGAGGTCTACGAGGCCCCGGCGGCCGTCATCCTCATCGAGGCTCACCGGGCCCTGGAGTCCCTGACCCTGACCCGGGAGACGCAGCACTTCAAGCCCCTCCTGGAATCCAAGCTGGCGGAGCTCATCTATTACGGGCTGTGGTACGATCCACTGCGCCCGGCCCTCTGCGCCGCCGTGGAGGAGACCCAGAGGGCGGTTACCGGAGAAGTGAGGGTGAAGCTGTACCGGGGCACCTGCACGGTGGTGGGCAGGGAGTCCCCCTATTCCCTTTACGAGTACTCCCTGGCCACCTATGACCGTGCGGACCTTTTCGACCACGCCTCCAGCCGGGGCTTCGTCGAGCTCTGGGGCCTGCCCCTGCGGGTGTGGGGGAGAAAGCAGGGACAGGCCGAACCTTGAAGACCGGGAAAGGAGCCGCGAAGGGATGAAGCTTTGGGGCGGGCGCTTTCGCAAGGAGACGGAGGACATCGTGCACCGGTTCACCTCCTCCCTGCCCTTCGACCGTCGGCTGGCGCGGCAGGACCTGCGGGTCACCGAGGCCCATGCCCTCGCCCTGCGCGAATGCGGGGTTCTCTCACCCGACGAATACCAGCGGGTGCTCTCCGCCCTCCGGGATATGGGAAGGGAGCTCGAGGAGGGCTCCTTCCACTTCGTCGCGGACGAGGATATCCACTCCGCGGTGGAGAGGGTACTGGTGGAAAGGCTGGGCGATACGGGCGCCAAGCTGCGGACCGCGCGCAGCCGCAACGACCAGGTGGCCGCGGACCTCCGCCTCTATCTCATGGAGGAGACGGTGGAGATCATGCACCGGCTGGCCGACCTCATGGAGGTTTTCCTCGACCTGGCCGAGGAGCACCTGGGGGTGATCATGCCCGGCTTCACCCACCTGCAGCCGGCCCAGCCCGTCCTCCTCTCCCACCACCTCCTGGCCTATTTCGAGATGTTCAAGCGGGACCTGGAACGCTTCGCGCAGGCGCGTTCCCGCATGGACCGTTGCCCCCTGGGAAGCGGCGCGTTGGCCGGCGTGGGCTATCCTTTGGACCGCTGGCTGCTGGCCGAGGAATCGGGGTTCGGCGGGATCACGGCCAACTCCGTGGACGCGGTGTCCGATCGCGACTTCGCCGCCGACTTCCTCTACGCCGCCGCCCTCACTTCCGTGCACCTGAGCCGCTTGGCGGAGGAGATGGTGATGTGGATGAATCCCCGTTTCGGTTTCCTCCGGCTGGACGAGGCCTACACCACGGGTTCTTCCATCATGCCCCAGAAAGCCAATCCCGACCTGGCGGAGCTCGTGAGGGGCAAGGCGGGGAGGATGGTGGGCCACCTGGTCTCGTTGCTGGTGATGCTCAAGGGACAGCCCCTGGCCTATAACCGGGACCTCCAGGAGGATAAGGAGGGCGTTTTCGACGCCGCCGAACAGCTCCGATCCATGCTGGAGATCACCGCCGCGGCGATGCGCACGGCGGAATTCGACCGGGAGAGGATGCTGGAGGCGGCCGCGGAAGGCTATCTCAACGCCACTGACCTGGCCGATTACCTGGTGGGAAAGGGTGTCCCCTTCCTCCGCGCCCACGAAGTGGTGGGAAAGGTGGTCAGGATGTGCCTCGACCGGGGGGGCATCCCCCTGGAGGAGCTTTCCCTGGAGGACCTTAGGGCCCTGGAGCCTTGCATCGAGGAGGACGTCTTTTCCCGCCTCTCCCTGCAGGAATGCGTAAAGGCGCGCGACCTTCCGGGGGGCACTTCTCCGGGCAGGGTGGAAGAGGCCCTCAGGGTGGCGCGCGAGTGGCTGGAGGCGGAGGGACGGCGCATTACACGCTGATGAGAGCGCGACGCGGGCGGGCGGCGCGAGTCCTCCTGCCCGGGGGTATTCCGGGGGGGAGGGAAAGGGTGGTTTCCCATGGGAAAGGTGGATGAACTGAGCCGGGCCTTCGAGGAGCTGGCGGAGCTCTCGGACATCAAGGGGGAGGTACGCTTCAAGGTCAACGCCTACCACCGGGCCGCCGAGGTGGTCCGTGAGGTGGGGGAGGAGATATTTCAGGCCGAGGAGGTAAAGGAACTCCGCAGATACAAGGGCATAGGCGAGGGCATAGCCAAGAAAATACTGGAGTTCAAGCGCACCGGCACCATCTCCAAGCTGGAGGAGCTCAAGGAGGAGATACCCGTGGAGCTCATCTCCCTCCTCCAGGTCCCCAACCTCGGCCCCCGGAGGGCCAAGCTGGTATATGACGAGCTGGGAGTGCGCACCATAGAGGAACTTAAAGAGGCGGCGGAGGCTCACAGGCTGGCCGAGCTGCACGGGCTGGGCCCCAAGGCGGAGCAGAACATCCTGGAGGGCATCAGGCATCTCCAGACCACCACCGGCCGGCTTCCCATACACCGAGCCCACCGTATCCAAGAGGAGATCATCCGGCTCCTCGGGGAGAGGATGCCCGGCCTGTCCCTGAGCCCGGCGGGGAGCCTGCGCCGCATGAAGGAGACCATCGGGGATATCGATATCCTGGCCGCCTCGAAGGAGCCGGAGGCGGTCATGGAGGCCTTCTGTTCCCTGCCCATAACCGAGAAGGTGCTCCTCCGTGGGGATACCAAGAGCTCCGTGCTCACCACCGACGGCCTGCAGGTGGACTTGAGGGTGGTGGCCCCCGAGGAGTACGGTGCGGCCCTGCAGTACTTCACGGGATCCAAGGCCCACAACGTCAGGGTGCGCGAGATCGCCAAGAAGGCGGGGAAGAAGGTCAGCGAGTACGGTGTGTTCCGGGTCAAGGACAACCGGCGGCTGGCGGGAGCCAGCGAGGAGGAGGTCTACGCGGAGCTGGGGATGGACTGCCCGCCCCCTGAGCTGCGGGAAAACCGGGGGGAGGTGGAGGCGGCGCTGGAGCACCGGCTCCCCGCCCTGTTGACCATAGAGGACATCCGTGGTGACTTGCACGTGCATACCGAGGCCAGTGACGGTACCGCCGACCTCCTGGATATGCGGGCGGCGGCGGAGGCCATGGGCTACCGCTACCTGGCCATCACCGACCACGCCGCGAACCTCAAGGTGGCCAACGGGTTGGACCGGGAAAGGCTCCTCCGGCAGGTGGAGGAGATAGAGCGGCTGAACGCCAAGAAGGATTCCCCGGTGCTCCTGCTCTCGGGCACGGAGCTCAACGTGGGCAACCGGGGGGAGGTGGATTACGACCCGGAGGTCCTCTCCCGCCTCGACGTGGTCATCGCCTCCATCCACGGGGGCTTTCGCCAGCCCAGGGAACAGATAACCAGGCGGATCCTGGAGGCCGTCCGCAACCCCCACGTGAAGATCGTCGCCCATCCCACGGGAAGGCTTATCGGGCAGCGCCCGCCGTACGAGGTGGACCTCAAGGCGGTGATGGAGGCGGCGGCGGAAACGGGGACGGCTTTGGAGCTCAACGCCTTTCCCGACCGCCTGGACCTCAACGACGAGAACCTCCTGGAGGCCCGTTCCCGCGGGGTGATGATAGCCCTGGGCACCGACGCCCACCGGCGGGAGCACTTGGCCTTCATGTTCTACGGGGTGGCCACCGCCCGCAGGGGATGGCTGGGCCGGGAACACGTCCTCAACGCCATGGAGCCCGAGGAACTCCTCGCTTGGCTGTGGGCGGGCCGCGAGAAGCACCCGCCATCCGGGAGGCGATGATGCCAAAGTCGATGATGTGGATCGGGGATAAACGCTCAAGTAGCGGTACCCAAAGGCGGTCGCGCGCGGGGGAGGGGTGGAGATGGAGATAAAGAAGAACGCCATCGTTCCGCTGGGTTATGGCAAGTATTACCGGGCGGACAAGATCATCGGCCTGGAACCCATAGAGGAGGAGCGGGGCCCGGCGCGCCGCACCTACGTATACGTGGAGGGGCGGCAGGGACCGGTCATCGCCTCACGCACCGAGGAGACCATCCTACGGGACATGGTGGTATCCGGCGAGGAGGCGGAGGCCTCCATGGCCTTCGAGCTCCTGGAGAGGATACTGCACGAGATGGAGAGGGTAGGCCCCATGCTCCGCAGGAGCATCCGCGAGGAGAGCGGCCTGGACCTGGACGACCTGGTGACACGCATCCGGCGCGTTCTCTCCCGGGAAGAGGATAAGGCGGACCAGGCCTCGCTTTTCGGCTGAACACGGTAGCGGCTTCCCTGGTCCGCAAAAAGACATGGAACCGAGGAGGTAAACCTTGAAACTGAAAGAGATCCACGAGCTGGCGGTGAAGATGGGGATGGAGAAGGACCCGCGCGGCAAGGAGGAGATAGAGAGGATACTCGCCGCCAACCGGGAGAATTACGAGAAGCTACCGGAGAAGGAGAAGAAGTACTTCGACCTGGAAAGCCTGGAGAACCCCTTCCCGGACTCCCGCATCCTGGTGGGTGACCCGGAGACGGAGGTGCGCTGCGCCCTGGTGGGCATCGACATGGAGGTGCCCGAGGTCCTGCTGGCCGACCGCCTGCGGGAGAGGGGGGAGCCCGTGGACCTCATTATCAGCCACCACCCGGAGGGCAAGGGGCTGGTCAACCTGGACAAGGTCATGGCCCTGCAGGCCGACGAGTGGTACCGCCACGGGGTGCCCATCAACGTGGGCGAAGCGCTCATCGGCAAGCGCATGCAGGAGATCTACCGGGCCTTCCTCCCCCGCAACCACGAGCGGGCCCTGGACGCCGCCCGCCTTTTGGGTATCCCCTTCATGAGCATGCACACCGTGGCCGACAACCAGGTGCACTCCTACCTGGGCGAGCTATTCGAGAAGCGCAAGCCGCGCACCGTGGGCGACGTGGTGGACATCCTCCTGGAGATCCCCGAGTACCAGGCCTCGGCCGCAAGCCAGGCAGGTCCGGTGGTCATCGTGGGCAAGAAGGAGAACCGCGCCGGTAAGGTGATGGTGGACATGACCGGCGGGACCGAGGGGCCCCAGGAGGTTTTGGAAAAGCTGGCCGCCGCCGGCGTGGGAACCATCGTGGCCATGCATTACTCCGAGAAGCACCGCGAGGAGGCGGAGAAGCAGAAGATAAACGTGATCATCGCCGGGCACATCGTGTCCGATTCCCTGGGCATGAACCTCATCCTGGACAAGCTGGAGGAGAGGGGGGTGCGCATCATCCCCGTCTCCGGCCTGGTGAGGGTCTCCCGCGCCGCCGCCCCCCGCCGCCCCCGCGCCAAACGCTGAGGGCGAGGTCGCCCCCCGAGCCGAGGCTGAAGATGTCGGCATTGCTTGCCCTCGCCGCCGCCGTGCGCTATGCATAACCTCACGAGGGAGTCGGTGAGGCCGGCCGCCATCCCGTCTCCGGTGGTTAGGGGAACGGTGCGCCGTGGGTGACGAGCGGGCGACGGGTCAATGGAGGATGCAGCGTAGGGAACGTAGAAGACCGGAAAAGGGGTGGAAACCTGTTCGCGGCGGAGGTTTTTCGTATAGACTATTATTCGGAGGGGTTCGGGCGGGAGGGCGGAATTCCGACCTGCGCGGAGGACCTTGTCCGGCGGAATGCCCTCTAGGGGTGGACGACGGGGGAGCCCGGATAATTCGGATGATCATCGCGGGCCGGGGGTAACTCCCGGTCCTTGCGGAGGAGGCTGAGGATATTGAGCGAGGGATACCGGTTGCTCGAACAGGGTGAGCGTCTCCTGGCGGAAAGCAGGATAGACGAGGCCATCGAGCGCTTCCGCCGCTTCCTGGACGATTATCCGGAGGACGTCGAGGGCCAGTACCAGCTGGGGTTGGCTCTCTACGAGAAAGGAGAACTCGAGGAGGCCGCCCTCCGCTTCCGGCGCGTGGGCGAGCTGGACCCCGACGACCCCCGCTCCTACGACGGGCTGGCCCTGGTGATGATGGAGAAAGGGGATTACGCCCGCGCGGTGACCTATTACCTGGAGGCCCTGCGGCGCGACCCGGATAACCCGGATCTCCTCAACGAGCTGGGCATAGCCTACCACGAACTGGGCGACGAGGAGCGAGCGCTACAGGCCTACGAGAGGGCCCTGGAGCTGGACCCCAATTTCGGCTATCCCTATTACAACCGGGCCAGGCTCCTTGCCGGGAGGGGTGAATACCGGGAGGCCGTGGAATGCCTGGAGAAGGCGGTCAGCCTGTACAAGGGCGAAAGGGAGAAGTTGATCGACGTGCTCTTCGAGCTGGCCGGGGTGTACGAGGAGATGTTGGAGGACGACCGGGCCGTGGAGACCTACGGCGAGATCCTCATGCTCGACCCGGACAACGTGGAGGCCCTGCTGAGCCTGGGCTCCATATACCTGGACAAGGGCGAGTACCAGAGGGCGGCCGCCTACTACGACCGCGTCATAAGGCTGGACCCGGACAACGACGCTGCTTACCTGGAGAAGGGTTACGCACTGGGATGCCTGGGCGAGGTGGAGAAGGAGCTGGAATACATCGATAAATGCCTTTCCATCAACCCGGAGAACAAGTATGCCCTGAGCAACAAGGGCGCGGCCCTCATGGAACTGGGGAGGATGGAGGAGGCCGAGGAATCCTTCCGCCGTGCCCTGGAGGTGGACCCTTCCTATCCATGGCCCTACTACAACCTCTCCTGCCTCTTCGCCCTGCGGGGGGAGATAGATCGGGCCCTCCGCTACCTCCAGCGTGCCCTGGAACTGGACCCTTCCCTGCGCGAGGACGCGGAGCACGACGCCTGCCTGGACCGCATCCGGGACCACCCCGCTTTCCGGAGGCTGTTCGAGGAAGACGCTTTATAGAAGGGGTGGCTCGAGGGCCAAGAGCCGTTTCTCCCGGTCACGGCCGGTGGGGAAGGGAGCGTTTTTCCCGGGACCCGGACGGAAGGATCGGTCTCCCCGCGAGTTTAATGACCTCGTTGAAAGGTTGAGGGTCAGGAGAAAGAGGCGATCCCTTCCCTCGCGGGGGTAAAGGCCCTCCTCTATAGGAAAGGCCCGTCTGGTCAAGGCTCAGCCACTGCCCTTGCCCACGGTGATGATCACCTGGGACCCGGCGGTGGCCGATGATCCCCCTGCCGGGAACTGGTAGATGACGATACCCACCTTATCCGGGCTGGAGGGCGTGTATACCACCTTGTAGGCGAAACCCGCGGAGAACAGGGTCTCCTTGGCCTCCGTCTCGCCCATCCCCACCACGTTTGGCACCGTCCCCTGAGGCGAGGGGCCCCGGCTCACGGATATGGTCACCGTGGACCCCGGGCTGACCGTGGTCCCGGCCAGGGGGTTCTGTCCCACCACCCTGCCCGCGGGAACCACGGTGGAGTTTACATATGTCACGTTGGGCACCAACCCCGCTGCCCGGATGGCGTCCTTGGCCTCGCTCTCTTCCATCCCCGTCACCGCGGGGACGGTGACCTTCTGGCCCTGGGTGTGGAGGTGGCAATAATCGGTGGGCTCTTCACCACGCCGATAGGTACGGGTCTCGGTATGGGGACAATAGGGGGTGGCCAGGAGCTGGCTCTCCGTGCATACGGTGACCGTGACCGTGTCCTCGCTCCGCTCCCCGCCGAACTCCGCCTCGGGAAAGTCGCTGGGTGGCACTCCCTCCAGGGCCTTTACCATGAATTTTCTCCAGATCTGGGCCGGAAAGGTCCCCCCGTAAACGGTGATGCCGTGGACGCTGCGCATGGGGATGAGCCCCTGGGGATAGCCCACCCACACCGCCGCGGAGAGATCGGGGGTGTAACCGCAGAACCAGGCGTCGGCGTAATTGTCCGTGGTGCCCGTCTTGCCCGCCTGCGGGCGGTCCAGGCGCGCCGCCCTTCCCGTGCCGTGTTTCACCGCGTCTTGGAGGATGGAGTTGACCACCGCGGCCACGTCCTCCCGCACCACCCGTTTTCCCTTGGGGTGGTTCTCCAGGATGATCTCGCCGTCGGCGTCGGTGACCTTGGTCACGCAGATGGGCTCGTAGTGCACCCCGTTGGCCGCCAGGGTGCCGAAAGCGCTGGCCATCTCCAGGGGGTTCACCCCGTTGGTCAGGGCCCCCAGGGCTATAGCCGGGTAAGGGTCCACCGGCGATGTGATGCCCATGGCCTTGGCCATCTGGGCCACGCGCTGCGGGCCCACGTCGCGTATCAGCCGGGCGAAGACCACGTTCACCGAGCGCACGGTGGCCGTGTACACGTTTATACTCCCGTAGCTCGACCCCTCGCAGTTGTTCACCTTCCACTTGGTCCCATCGGGGAAGACCAGGGTGGTGGGGGAGGAGTCGTAGGTCTTGTAGGGGGAGATGCCGTTGCTGATGGCCGTGGTGAGCACGAAGACCTTGAAGGCCGATCCGGGCTGCCGCCCTCCCTGGGCGGCTATGTTGTACTGCAACTTGCTGAAGTCCTTGCCGCCCACCATGGCCTTGATCTCCCCCGTGCGCGGGTCCACGGCACAGAGGGCGGCGCTGGGATCGCCCGGGCGGTCCAGGGTGGAGGCAATGGCCTCCTCTGCGTATCGCTGCATGTTGAGATCCAGGGTGGTGTACACCCGCAACCCCCCGCGGAAGATGATATCGTCGGGAGAGAGGTCCCCGAAGCGGGAACGCAGGTCGGGGTCGGAGGCGAAGACGTTATAGAGGTATTTCTTCACGTACTCCACGAAATAGGGGGCCACCTGGCTGGGGGCTTCCTCGGGGATGGGCTGCACCACCACCGGCTTCATCTTGGCCTCGTCCGCCTCCCTTTGGGTGATGTATCCCAGCTCGGCCATCTTGTCCAGGACTAGGTTTCGCCTGCGCATGGCCGCCTCGGCGTGGGTGTAGGGGGAATAGTAATTGGGGATGCGGATGACCGCTGCCAGGAGGGCGGCTTCCTCCAGGGACAACTCGGAGGGTTGTTTGCCGAAGAAGGTCTCCGCGGCGGTCTTCACCCCGTAACAGCCCTGTCCGAAATAGACGTCGTTGAGGTAGAGCTCGAGTATCTTGTCCTTGGAGTATTTCCTCTCCAGCTTGTTGGCCAGGCTGGCCTCCTCGACCTTGCGCCAGTAGGTCCTCTCCTTCCCGGTGAGGGTATTTTTCACGTACTGCTGGGTTATGGTGGAGGCGCCCTGGACCACTTTGCCTTCCACCACGTTGGTCCAGAAGGCCCGGGCGATGGCCTTCCAATCCACCCCGCTGTGCTGGTAGAAGCGCTCGTCCTCGATGGCGATGACCGCCTGTTGGAGGTAGGGGGATATCTGGTCCAGAGAGACCTTTTCGCGGTGCTGTTCTCCGTGCAGCTCGGCGATCACCGTCCCGTCAGCCGCGAGTATCTTGGAGGTCTGGTCCATGCGGTGCTTTTCCAGCCGGGAGAGGCTCGGCAACCCCACGCCGGTATAGAACCAGGCCAGGAAACCCCCCGCCAACAGTACCAGGCAGAGCAGGACGATAAACGATACGCGCAAGATAACCCGCATGGCGAGCTGCGAACGCCTCCTCAACGGCCTATGAGCCTTTGTTTCTTCCCCTCATGATTATAACTTCAAGGATGCTCGGGAAGCGAGAACGAGGAATTTTCTTCCACCGGCCTCCCGCGAGCCACTCACGGTATCCAGGTCTCGGCGTTTGCCTCATCCCCAACGGGCTTCCACGCCGCGTGCCTTTCCGCTCTCGGTTTTAGCCTTGGATTACTTCCCCGGACTCCGTGCTTATCCCTTCATGCATACCGACGGCCTGGATAACTGCTGCACCGCCCTATCCAAATCAAAGGGAGTGCTGCTATTCTATGTCCTGAACGAAAGGGGAGTAGGTCATGGCGCTGGTCAAGGACCTGGACTACCAGATGGAGGTCATTTTATCCGGGGCAGTGGATTGCCTCCCGGAGGGTGACCTGCGGGCCAAGGTGGAGCGTTCCATCGCCGAGGATCGCCCCCTTCGGGTGAAGTTCGGGGTGGACCCCACCCGACCGGACCTGCACCTGGGGCACGCCGTCCCCTTGCGCAAGTTACGCCAATTCCAGGACCTGGGACACACGGCCATCCTTCTCATCGGGGATTTCACGGCCCGGGTGGGTGACCCGTCGGAGCGCGACGTGACCCGCCCCCAACTCTCGGCGGATGAGGTGCGGGCCAACGCCGAGACCTACGCCCGGCAGGCCTTCCGCGTCCTGGACCGGGAACGCACGGTGCTGGAGTACAACAGCCGCTGGCTGGCCCCCCTGACCTTCGAGGAACTGCTGCACCTCACCTCCCACTTCACCGTGGCCCGCCTCCTGGAGAGGGACGATTTCGCCAGGCGTTACGCCGAGAACCTATCCATCGGCCTGCACGAGTTCCTCTACCCGGTGATGCAGGCTTACGATTCCGTGGCCCTCCGGGCGGACGTGGAGATAGGGGGCACCGACCAGATCTTCAACCTCCTGGCGGGGAGGGAGCTGCAGAGGGCTCTGGGACAGGAGCCGCAGAGCGTTCTCACCCTACCCATCCTGGTGGGCCTGGACGGGGAGAAGAAGATGTCCAAGAGCCTGGGAAACCACGTGGGGCTCACCGATCCCCCGGAGGAGATGTTCGGTAAGCTCATGTCCCTGGACGACCGGTTGATGCCCGAATATTTCCGGCTCACCACCGACCTGGAGCCCGCCGAGGTGGAGGACATACTTCGCCGGCTGCGTTCGGGGGAGCTCCATCCCGCCAAAGCCAAGAGGCGACTGGCCCGGGAGGTGGTCAGGCTGTACTGGGGGGAGGAAGCCGCCGGCGGCGCGGAACGGGCCTTCGACCGCGTCTTCGTGGAGCGGGAGCTGCCGGAGGAGGTTCCCGAGGCGGTGATCCGGGAGGAGGAGCTCGTGGAGGGGCGCATCTGGCTGCCACGCCTCCTGGTCCTGGCCGGGTTGGCCTCCTCCACCAGCGAGGGGAGGAGACTCGTCGCCCAGGGAGGGGTGAGACTCGACGGCCGGGAGGTCCTGGACCCCGAATACGAGGTCCCCGCGGAGGCCCTGGACGGCCTGGTCATCCGGAAAGGAAAGCGACACTTTCGCAGGATAAAAAGGCAAGAGGGATCCGCTAGGCCTTGATGGCGCATGCGCCTGGGCGCCTCCCGGTAGCCCGCCGCGTGCGGAGGGGTAAATGGCGCTTCCGCAGGGTAAGAGGCAAAATGACATGAGGCCAACGGACTTCCTTTTGCGTTGACACCCCGCTAACCCGGTGCTAATATGAGAATTGCGGCTCATGCCGTCGGGGGAACAACCCGATTGAAATGAAGGAGGCGGTAATCCGGACGCTCTGTGTAGAATAGACTTGGGAGAAAGCCCGGATACCGCTCGCGAAGCGGTATTTTTCATCCGCGATTTATTGACAGAGATCGACGAGAGTGCTACCTTGTAGCCTTGTTGAATACGGCGCTCAGTCCGGTTCCTTGAAAACTAAACAGCGTTTCAGGTGGAGAGAGAGTGCTCCCATGAATTCCGTTCCGGTCCGTCCTCGGACGGACTGCGGCCGGTGAGGAGCCTGGATACGTTCTTCGACGCATGTAAGTCCGCAAGGACTGCATTTTGGTCGGAGAGTTTGATCCTGGCTCAGGACGAACGCTGGCGGCGTGCCTAACACATGCAAGTCGAGCGGACCCGTTCCATCTCCGCGGAGTTATCTCCAAGGAAGGAGCGGGTTAGCGGCGAACGGGTGAGTAACACGTGGGTAACCTACCCCGAAGACTGGGATAACCCCGGGAAACCGGGGCTAATACCGGATACCTTCCCACCACCGCATGGTGGAGGGAAGAAAGGTTGGCTTCGGCCTTCCGCTTCGGGATGGGCCCGCGGCCCATTAGCTTGTTGGTGGGGTAACGGCCTACCAAGGCGACGATGGGTAGCCGGCCTGAGAGGGTGTCCGGCCACACTGGGACTGAGACACGGCCCAGACTCCTACGGGAGGCAGCAGTGAGGAATATTGCGCAATGGGCGAAAGCCTGACGCAGCGACGCCGCGTGGACGATGAAGGCCTTCGGGTTGTAAAGTCCTGTCAGGAGGGACGAAGCGGCCTCGTGCCGTGACGGTACCTCGGTAGGAAGCCCCGGCTAACTACGTGCCAGCAGCCGCGGTAAGACGTAGGGGGCTAGCGTTGTCCGGAATTACTGGGCGTAAAGAGCTCGTAGGCGGCCTGTTAAGTCGGGTGTGAAAGCCCTCGGCTCAACCGAGGAACTGCACTCGATACTGGCGGGCTAGAGTCTGGTAGAGGGAGGTGGAATTCCCGGTGTAGCGGTGAAATGCGCAGATATCGGGAGGAACACCGGTGGCGAAGGCGGCCTCCTGGGCCACGACTGACGCTGAGGAGCGAAAGCTGGGGGAGCGAACAGGATTAGATACCCTGGTAGTCCCAGCCGTAAACGATGGGCACTAGGTGTGGGGGGTTACCAACTCCCTCCGTGCCGAAGCTAACGCATTAAGTGCCCCGCCTGGGGAGTACGGCCGCAAGGTTAAAACTCAAAGGAATTGACGGGGGCCCGCACAAGCGGCGGAGCATGTGGCTTAATTCGACGCAACGCGAAGAACCTTACCAGGGCTTGACATGCACTCGAAAGCCGTGGAAACACGGCCCTCCTTCGGGACGGGTGCACAGGTGGTGCATGGCTGTCGTCAGCTCGTGTCGTGAGATGTTGGGTTAAGTCCCGCAACGAGCGCAACCCTTGTCGCATGTTGCCAGCGGGTAATGCCGGGCACTCATGCGAGACTGCCGGTGTCAAACCGGAGGAAGGTGGGGATGACGTCAAGTCATCATGCCCCTTATGCCCTGGGCTGCACACGTGCTACAATGGCCGGTACAGAGGGCTGCGATGCCGCGAGGCGGAGCGAATCCCAAAAAGCCGGTCTAAGTTCGGATTGGAGGCTGCAACTCGCCTCCATGAAGTCGGAGTCGCTAGTAATCGCGGATCAGCAATGCCGCGGTGAATACGTTCCCGGGCCTTGTACACACCGCCCGTCACACCACGAAAGTCGGCAACACCCGAAGCCGGTGGGCTAACCCGCAAGGGAGGCAGCCGTCGAAGGTGGGGTCGGCGATTGGGGTGAAGTCGTAACAAGGTAGCCGTACCGGAAGGTGCGGCTGGATCACCTCCTTTCTAGGGAGTGCATGCCGGGCGAAAGCCCGGGGCACGAAATATAAAACGTATCCCCTCTCTCCCCTGGCGCTGTTTAGTTTTGAAGGAACGGCGCGAAAGCGCCGTTCGTTTTTTCCGCGGATGGTTTTCACGGACGCCTTGGAGGGGCCCGGGCCTATCCACGCGTCCCGCGGACTCCTTCTGTTTCCCAACCCGGGTTGTTATTCCCGGGCAGGGGAGTTCCTTTCTACCCTCGGAGGAGGAGGGATACGAAAGCCCCCGGCAACCGGCTGGGCCCTGGAGTCTACCTTTTGCGGCTCGGGGCAGGGGGTTCGGATGGGGGGTGAGGTTTGGGGTGGGTCTAACGGTGGAAGAATTATAAAGTCCAGCTGGGTCGGGTGATGGCAGGCCGGTGGAGGCCGGGAAGACACGTTGTGCGGTGGAAGGGGAAGTTTTATACCTGAATCGAGCAACTATTAGAGGAAGAGATTAAGGGATTCGGGCGCTGGCGTCGAATAAAAGTTTTAGATTTCGGAGTCCGGTCTCGAGGCCGGTAAAGTTTCGGAGTCGGAGGATTAAGGGAAAGGAGCGTGAAAATGGTACAGCAACCGCCAGGACCGCCGGGAGGGATGCAGCCACCGCCCCCCCCGCCGGGGATGCCGCCGCAGGCCCCCATGGGCAGGCCAAGGCCCGAACTGGACACCTCCAAGCTGCCCATACCGGACCTCGTGGTGGCAGGAGGCGCCTTGTTGGCTTTGATCTTCACCTTCCTGCACTGGTATAAGGTGGAGATCTTCGGCTTCGGCATAGGCGCTTCAGGCAGGGGGGGCTACCAGAACTGGCCCATGATCATCTATCTGCTACTGCTCATCTTCGCCGGATTCTTCGCCGCCAACGAGATGTTCGGTTTTGTGGATCTCAGCCTGCCGTTGGGCCCCATATACCTTATATGGTCCGCGGCGGGGACCTTCTTCACCCTGCTGGCCTTCGTCATCCGCCCCGGGGATTGGGATTTCGTGAAGATGAACTGGGCCATATGGATAATCATGATCATCATCTCCGCGATCCCCATCGTGGGCGGGTTCATGAAGATGCAGCAGAGCTGACCAAAGCCAAAGGCGAAGCGGCGGGCGAAATCTCGGGCCCGGAGGAGAAAGAACCACTTTGCAAGCGGGGGGGTTACGGCAGGCGGATCCTGATCGGGGGAGGTGGAAAAGAGAGAAAAAACCTCCTGACACATATTGACCTTGGGCGTATAATTAAGTTAGGATTCGACTTTGGGCGCGCCGTTAAGGTGCGCCCAAGCAACTGGAGATCGCACCTTGAAAACTGCACAGTGATCGAAGAGGTTGTTTTAACCAAGCTACTAAGGGCATACGGTGGATGCCTAGGCGCCAGGAGCCGATGAAGGACGTGGTAGGCTGCGATAAGCTCCGGGGAGCCGCCGAACAGGCTTTGATCCGGAGATCTCCGAATGGGGGAACCCACCGGCGGTAATGCGCCGGTACCCACGCCTGAACACATAGGGCGTGAGGAGGCAAGCGGGGGAACTGAAACATCTAAGTACCCCGAGGAAAAGAAAGCAACCGCGATTCCCTGAGTAGCGGCGAGCGAAACGGGAACAGCCCAAACCCGGCGGATGCATAAGCCCGCAGGCGTTGTCCGTCGGGGGTTGTAGGACCCGCCAGGTGCCGCTGCGGAGGCACCGGGGAGTTACAAAACCCGTCCCTAGTCGAAGGGTTCTGGAAAGTCCCGCCACAGAGGGTAACAGCCCCGTAGGCGAAAGGGACGGGTCTCCCGGCGGTGATCCTGAGTACGGCGGGACCGGGGAAATCCCGTCGGAATCAGCGGGCACCACCCCGCAAGGCTAAATACTCCCTGGCGACCGATAGTGGACTAGTACCGTGAGGGAAAGGTGAAAAGCACCCCGGGAGGGGAGTGAAATAGAACCTGAAACCGTATGCCTACAAACCGTCAGAGCGGCCTCGTGCCGTGATGGCGTGCTTTTTGTAGAATGAGCCGGCGAGTTACCGGTACGCAGCGAGGTTAAGGGGAAGACCCGGAGCCGCAGCGAAAGCGAGTCTGAACAGGGCGTTTAGTTGCGTGCCGTAAACCCGAAGCCGAGTGATCTACCCATGGGCAGGTTGAAGCGAGGGTAAGACCTCGTGGAGGACCGAACCCACTTCGGTTGAAAACGGAGGGGATGACCTGTGGGTAGGGGTGAAAGGCCAATCAAACTCGGAGATAGCTGGTTCTCCCCGAAATAGCTTTTGGGCTAGCCTCGGGTGTTCAGCCGCGGTGGTAGAGCACTGATTGGACTAGGGGCCTTCACCGGTTACCAAACCCAGTCAAACTCCGAATGCCGCGGCTCCAGAGCCCGGGAGTCAGACCGTGGGGGATAAGCTCCATGGTCGAGAGGGAAACAGCCCAGACCGCCAGCTAAGGCCCCCAAATCCGGGCTAAGTGGGAAAGGATGTGAAACCGCACAGACAGCCAGGATGTTGGCTTAGAAGCAGCCATCATTTAAAGAGTGCGTAATAGCTCACTGGTCAAGTGGTTTCGCGCCGATAATGTAGCGGGGCTCAAGCCCGGTGCCGAAGCTGCGGCACTGCGCCCTCCGGGGCGCGGTGGGTAGGGGAGCATTCCCTGGGGAGCGAAGTCGACCCGTAAGGGCTTCCCGCAAGGGATTAATCGATGGACCGCAGGGAAGAGAGAATGCCGGCATGAGTAGCGAGAGACGGGTGAGAAACCCGTCCGCCGAAAGCCCAAGGGTTCCTGGGGAAGGTTAATCCGCCCAGGGTTAGTCGGGACCTAAGGCGAGGCCGAGAGGCGTAGTCGATGGACAACCGGTTTATATTCCGGTACCACCGGCCGGCGCTTGAGCGATGGGGGGACGCGGAAGGATAGGCGAACCGCGGCGATGGTTGACCGCGGGCAAGCGTGTAGGGCGCCGCCGAGTCAAATGCTTGGCGGCATCAAGCCTGAGGCGTGATGCCGACCCGCCTTTAGGGGAAGTCGCTGAATCCATGCCGCCGAGAAAAGCCCCTAGCGAGCCGTCCGGTGCCCGTACCCCAAACCGACACAGGTGGGCGAGTAGAGAATACTAAGGCGATCGAGTGAACCCTCGTTAAGGAACTCGGCAAATTGGCCCCGTAACTTCGGGAGAAGGGGCGCCCCGTTAGCGTGACGGGACTCGCTCCCTGAGCGCGAGGGGGCCGCAGCGAACAGGCCCAAGCGACTGTTTACTAAAAACACAGGTCTCTGCTAAGTCGTAAGACGACGTATAGGGGCTGACGCCTGCCCGGTGCCGGAAGGTTAAGGGGAAGGGTTAGCGGTCGGCTTCGGCCGGCGCGCGAAGCTCCGAACCTAAGCCCCGGTAAACGGCGGCCGTAAGGGAGTTGCGGCCCCATCCGGGTAACCGGATGGGAAAAACCCGGCTGTATGCTGGGAACCCCGAGTATCTCCGGGTACTCGCCTCCAGGACGAGGCAGTGACAATCCCAGGAGTGCGGGCAACCAGCAGGAAAGGCCCGGAAGGCGAGGGTCTCGGAAAGGAAGGTGCCCATTGGTGTACGATCCAAGGAAGGTGCCACCCGAGGTGGGATGGTACCTGGCGGGATTCGCGGACGGAGAAGGGAGCTTCAACGTGAGCTTCCGTCCGCGCAAGGATTACCGCCAACCGTGGAAAGTATCCTTGTGCTTCAACATATCCCAGAAGGACAAGGTGATCCTCAGCCAGTTCAAGAGATACCTCCAGTGCGGCACCATGAGACGGAGAAGCGATGGGGTGTGGTACTACGAGGTCAATAACCTCAACGCCATACTCGAGCACGTGATTCCTTTCTTCGAGACCTACCGTTTTCGGTCGGCGAAAAAGAAGCGGGATTTCAGCAAGTTCAAAAAGATAGCCCGCCTAGTCGCTGAGGGTCGTCATCTCTCCGAGGATGGCATCCGGGAGATATTGAAGATCCGCAGGGAGATGGACGACGGCGGAAAACGCAAGTACCGGGAGGAGGAGATCCTCGCCAGGTTCGATTCCGGGAATCCTCAGAGGCCATACGCCGGGCCCCTGGAATGAGTCCAGGGTGAAGATATGGTCCACCCCTCGTGGCGACACGGGGAAAGGTGAACTATAACGGTCCTAAGGTAGCGAAATTCCTTGTCGGGTAAGTTCCGACCTGCACGAATGGCGTAACGACTTGGGCACTGTCTCAACGAGGGACTCGGCGAAATTGCACTGCCCGTGAAGATGCGGGCTACC
>Ga0078972_1002620_pt1 | contig 58568 bp, 54 predicted proteins | sample YelNatPaOPGAMG01_FD_67568 | JGI IMG/M metagenome (GOLD analysis project Ga0078972, IMG submission 67568) | Hot spring thermophilic microbial communities from Obsidian Pool, Yellowstone National Park, USA - OP-RAMG-01 (SPADES assembly) (version 2) | ecosystem: Environmental > Aquatic > Thermal...
TAAGAATCCTGATTAGGCGGATCCAGCTTGTTTCACAGAAAAAGAATGTAGTGCATGCTGCGCCCTGCGCGGGCGCAGAGGTCTCGTTGCTCGAGTTTTGCAGCGTGAACCGCTGCGCAAACGCGCTACCGACCGCGTCGCGTTGCTGACCCAGCTCGCTTATGCAAAGAGCGCCGCTTTCCCGCAGGCAAAGATCATTTCCGGGATGCCAACACTGCCACCGCCTTCGCCATTATCACCATTACCACGAAAACTAGCGCTGCAACGGAACCAGGCCATCCGCAATCATCTGCTGAACATGCTCTCGAATCGTCAGATCGACACCGCGATACTCCATGCCAAGAAGCGTCTTCGATTTCGCGACATTGAAGCAAATCGGAATACCAACTCGATGACGAATCATCTCCCACGGCAGTCCGATAAATGGACCCGCCAAGTACATGAGCCACTTGGGAAGCTCTCGTTGTGGTAATCGGAAGCGCTGACCCCATTCGGCTCGCACCGCAGACGCCACTTCCAGAATGGACTTGTACCCAGCAACGACAATATACCGGCCACTGGGGACGCGCTTCTTATCGCTGCCAGCACGGAGATGCGCCAGCGCAACGTCCCGAACGTCCACGATGGACTGCTGCCAGGCGGGCACACCCAATGCCAAGCGGCCGCCAAGCAGCTCTCGCATGAACTCGACTGAACCGGACTCGGTCTCCGTGGTTAACGAAGGCCCCAGGACGAATCCCGGCAGGATGGTGACCAAGTCCCAGCTCTTGTCCCGGTTCTCAGGGGCATGCGCGAGTTCCCAAGCGCGCCGCTCTGCTGCCGTCTTGCTGAAGCTGTACGGATCATTCTGCGGCGTTGATGTGGTGTTCCAGTCGGTCTCGTCATAGGTAGGCACCGGGTTGCCGTGCTTCTGATCATAGAAGCCGGTGACGGCAGCGATGGACGACGTCACCACAACGCGACGGAGAGTCCGGCGCGTCTCAGGCCGCAAACAAGCACGCAACACGTTCTCCGTTCCCCGGACAGCCGGGTCGATAAAGCGTTTCTGACCACTTTCTCGAGACTTGCTGATTTGGAAAGGTGACGCAGTATGGTAGACCACTGAGCACTGCTTGATTGGTTCATTGAAGCTTTCCGCGTCCAGCAGGTTCGCTTGGTGAAGGACGAGTTGTCCGCCCTGCGAAGCGTGCTCCTCTGCGAGCCTCTTCAGGGGCTCTGTTTTCCGGTTCAAGTCCCGAACTGTGGCGTGAACGGTGTATCCTTGCTCTAGAAGGTACTTTACGAGCCAGCATCCGATGTAACCGCTTGCACCTGTGACACAGACCGATTTATCTGCAGAAGAAGTCATCTGGAGCAAACATAGGTGCACGACTCGAGCGCGTGGGTACTGGCGTCTGGGGTGCAGCAGCGTTCGGCGGCGGGTTGCCGCCCTACACGCGGCAGATTTGTTGTGCGGTGCGCGTCACTCGGGGTTACGCAAACGCGTTAGTCTGTGCACTCACTGAGGCACGTTACCCAGCACAGAAAAGACTGACCCAGTGGTCGCGGAGGTCGAGCTCGGACCCGGGCGCAAGCGCTCGCGCCGCCAGCAGCCTTGCGCCTTGCCTCTTTGCCCGACGGGTAGACCAGTGTCGGGGAACTAGGCTTTGCGCGTTTTTAACGGGGCGCTGTGCCCAGCGCGCTTGGCTTGCGGCGATGGATCAACGGAACGCTATGAGTGAAGTGCTTCTGCATATGCTGGTAGCATCTCCGAGTCTCATGCGCTAGGCGTGTGCGTGTTTTGTCGGGATTCTAGTATGCAGCAGCTATCGGTGCTGTGGCGCCGGCGTACATCCAGTGACATCGCCCATCTTCCTGTTGTTGTTCCTGCAATGCATCGCTGGTTTCTCGGTCACAGGAGCGAGGAGATGCTTTACAGCCGGGAATACGCGCTAGTGTGGCGACACACAGCTTTTGCGCCGCCTGTTCGCCGCATCAGCGACGACGTGCACACCAGACCTCAGAGACCGACACAAGTCCTTTGACGCGCCGTTGATAAAAGCTGCCCAAAATCTGGACAGTGCTCCATGGCCAACCCGCGTTGAATCACTGCAGCACCGTTGCGGCCAACGTGAAAACACCACAGTTGTCGACTATCTTTTATCAACAGACCTAGTTTGCCTGCGTTCCCCGATGACTCGCCAATCTGGAGGGCCAAAGTGGCCCACCAGCCGCCCATTCTGGATTGTAACCTTTCCGCAGATACTCGGCATGCATGCGTTCCGCGAGATAGCGCGCTCGTTGCTCGTAGAGGCGCGCATCTGCCCAGTAGGTAGCCGGGTGCAGAAGGCGCGAATCGAGCCCGGGAATCGCACGCGGCACCCGCAATCCGAAAATCGGATCTGGCGCGGACACCTGACTCGTAGGGATCGCATCCGTGGCGATGGCACGCACGATTGCCCGCGAAACCTCCAGGTCCATGCGTGCGGCACCGTCGGCAGCGCCGCCGCCCGCCCAACCGGTATTCACCAGGTACACCTGGGTGCCGTGACGCTCCAGTTTCTCATTGAGCAATTGTGCATAGACTTGACCATTCAACGGCATGAACGCTGCTCCAAAACAGGTGCTGAAAGTGGCGGTCGGCCTCAGCACACCACGCTCCGTTCCAGCAACCTTGGCAGTGTACGCTAGAATAAAATGATAAGCAGCCTGGAGTGGTGTCAACACAGACACCGGGGGCAAGACGCCAAAAGCATCGCATACGAGGAAAATGAATGCCTTGGGCGGTGGACCCTGGCGTGATGCCTCCCACTGCGGTATATTGTGGATTGGGCAGGTCGCTCGGGTGTTCTCGGTTTTGGAAGCGTCATCAAACTGGACAACGCCGTGTCCATCCACGACGACGTTTTCGAGAATCGTGGACGGCTTTCGAATTGCACTGTAAAGAATCGGTTCCTTCTCCGGCGACAGGCGGATCACTTTGACGTATATACCACCCTCCATGTTGCGGATCGCCGTTTCGTCCCAGGAGTGCTCGTCGTCCCCGATGAGTTTCCGCTCGGGGTCCGCGGATAACGTTGATTTTCCGGTTCCCGACAAGCCGCTAGATTTCACGCAATGGTTAGTGTTCCGTTTTGCTGAATCGGCCTGCTGCGTGCTTCTGCGATGTTCCAAACTTACGCAAAACAAATAGTGTCCGGATTCGTGTCCGATAGGGAGCGCGTCGCTGCGCAGTGTAACGGCAAAATGCCTTTCAGCGGCAGCATTCCGTTCATGATGGTGAACACCGATTTTTTCATTTCGCCCGCGTAGCTCGTGCCAGCGATAAGCGCCAAGCGACGCTCGAAACCGAGCACAATAAATATATCCGAGTTCAGTCCCATTGCCCGATAATGTCGATTGCGCAAGCCGCTAGCGTAAACCACGGTAAAGTCCGGCTCGCCGAAGCTCGCTGCCTCCGCCGGACTCGATAGCGGTATAAATATGTTGCTGGCGAAGGCATGATGCCAGGCGAGTTCGGTCACGACGCGGAGCTTGAGACGGTTCGGTCCGCTGGATACGAGCCCGTCGAAGACGAACAGCTCAGGCAAGGCTGATAAATAGTTGGCAACCTGTTTCTGAAGTTCGTCGACGATTGTTCGCTCTATTGGCTGGTTGACCTCGCCCCAGTCGATGCGTTCCGCTAGGGGCGAGCCCTCGCGACGTTCGATGTAGCGGTCACGCGGCGACCGGCCCGTGAACTCTCCGGTATCCACGCAAAGTGCACCCGGTGGGTCTCTCGCTTCAACGCCCTCACGTCGTTGTAACGCCAGTGCTTTCGCCTCGGAGAACGGCAGGTTCCGGTGAATGGCACCAGGCGCACGCTGGAAGCCTAGCTGCCTCACCAAGAACTGCTCTACGGTTTCCGGAGACGTTCCGCCGCTGCTTAGGCGGCGTTGCCAAGTGCGAAGCAACCGTGGACCGCTTCTCAAGCTGGTTCGAAGGCGAGGAAACCACATCATATTCTATTGAGCTCCTGGATAGCGTCCGTGTCCAGCGAGCGCTCTAGGTCAATGGAGGCGGCCATAACGATGTTCGCGCCTCAGATTGCTCAATTGGCGAAACGTTTACCAAGGCCAGCGTTCTCCGATTGTGTGCTTTTCTTTTTTTTTGTTTTTCTTCAGTGCGCGATGACGTATCTATCAGGTCCCCTACTTCCCAGTTGCATTACACATACTTCTTCTCGGATGTACTGGTCGTTCATCGCAATGCATGCAACGCATGCGCGATGTCGTACGTGGAATCCGCCGAACAGCCATACAGTGCGCTGGCGCGCATTGATCGCACTGCCTCCGTCTATATTGTCGCTAAAGATTTAATATTATATAGTTCTGTACCGTTGGTGCAAGAGGTCCATGGAAGCGCGCAGCGTAGTGCGCCATCCCCAGCGAAAAGCGACTACATCTTCCAGACGATAGCTGAATGACCTCGCCTGCTGGACGGTATTTTCGGACTGCAGCGTCAGCCACAGAGACGAACGCGCCACGCACACCATCATGGACTTGTCTAAAAGGGCAACAATAGCGCAACAACTTGAGTCTGCTGGAAGTGTACGGCGTAAAGAGCGGTCAAAGGACGTCGCTGTCTACAGGAGACGCTGCTTCCCAGTGCTGGTGACACTCCTGATGGGCTTGGCGCTTGGCCAGTTCCTGGTCTGCTTACATTCAGTGCAGGAAGCAGTTGCAAATGGGCCTCCTGAAGCGCAGAACGTTGTGTCACGGCCGGAAGAGGCGGTACCGGCCGCAATGCTGGGTTCTGGCGGTGCGGCCGCTGGCAGCTGGGGTGGTGTAGCGTCGCTGGCCGAGACGGTCACGGCGGATGAGGCCAAGGCGGCTGGGTCGGCGTCGTCTCCAGAGCATCCGCCGGACACCAGTGCTGCTGACGGGGCAACGGGGCCACCGCGCACGGATCCGCACGCGGAGAAGCACCTTGGCCTCGGTCTCTTCTACTCGATAGTGGCGCTCCTGATAGGCATCTTGCTCTCTTATCTTCTGCTGCAATACGGGTTTCACGCTCTACCAGACTGCATCGTGTATGTGATCATTGGTCTGACTGTTGGCGGGTTTTTGCGGCTCGCTGGAGACGACTACGCAGCGGTATCGCGAGCGCTCCCGAACCAGGAACAGTTTATGCTCTTCATATTGCCCCCTGTGATCTTCGAAGCTGGGTATTCGCTGAACAAAGGCGACTTTTTTGCACAGGCTGGTTCCATTATTAGCTTCGCGGTGTTTGGAACCATCATTTCCGCTCTAGCGTTTGGACTGGGCATGTGGTTCCTAGGCGTGCTCCACCTCTCGTACCGGTTGTATTTATTTGAGGCACTCGCTTTCGGATCTCTGATATCGGCTGTGGACCCGGTGGCCACCATTGCGATCTTCAATGCCCTCAAGGTGAACCGTACACTTCATTACTTGGTTTTCGGCGAGTCGGTGCTCAATGACGCAGTCGCGATTGTGTTGTTCCAGACTTTTGGGGGCATGGTTGGCAGCGAGAGCGCAACCTCCTGGTGGCAACCAGTTGGTCATTTCGTGTATATTTTTCTGGGGAGCACAGCGATCGGCGCCGCGGTTGGCATGCTTTCAGCGCTCATGTTCAAGTACACCCGCCTCTACCGCTATCCAGTCCTGGAACTGAGTACGTTGCTTCTGGTAGCGTACTTGCCTTATACATTTTGCGAGGGACTCGGCTTGAGCGGCATCATGAGCATTTTGGCAAATGGTGTCATGATGGCCCACTACACGCACCACAACCTTTCCTCAGTGACCAAACTGACTTCACAGCAATCGTTTAAGATGATCGCTTTCATTACGGAGACGTTTATTTTCATCTACCTGGGTCTCGCGCTGACGCTCTTCGCCCACTCTTGGCATTTCATGACTGTTTTCTGGGGTATCCTGTTGACGCTTCTGTCCCGGTTTGTGAACGTGTTCCCTTTATCGGCGATTCTCAACCGATATCGCCGTGAGAAGATCAACGCCACGAATCAGTTCGTGCTGTGGTTCTCCGGGCTCCGAGGCGCGATCGCTTTCGCGCTGTCGTTGAACTTTCCGTCGGCGGACTCGGGAGACCCTGCCCGAGATCTGGAAACCCGGCGAGCGATTATCTCCACAACGCTGGCTATTGTGATCTTCACAGTGATCGTGCTGGGCGGTGGAACTTTGCCCCTACTTCGATTGCTTCGCGTCGAGCAAGCAGAGTCCGCAGACAACTATGAAATGTCCCGGGTGCACGCCGACGCCGTAAGTTCAACGGATCAGGCGGCAGCGACCACGGTGAGCTTTGCGGACGCTGATGCTGCTGGCCAAAGAACCGCTATCTTTGTGGGCTTTGAAACAGACTCGCCTGTTTTCCGTCCGGCACAAGACGCGACAACGACAGGGGACGGCTCGGCGACATGGAACGCCCCGACGATACAAACATCCGTGGACGCGCACCGAGAAGCGGCGGCGAGTGCTTCGTCTTTGCAGCACCCCGTTGCGTCTGGGCATGCTGCATCGATGACTGCTGAGGAGAGCATGTCGTGGCTGCAGCGCCTGGATGAACGAATCCTCCAGCCATTCTTCCGAGCGCAGCATCGACAAGTTGGGCGCCAAGGTATAGAGCGGTTTCTCAAGGACGGGGAACGTCGGCTTTTGTCGCCCACGGAACTTGCCCAGATCGTCTCCCGAGCTGCTTGGGATGAGAGCGACGAGGATACCGGATCGTCCCTGCCCGAGACCGCAGAACATGCGGAAATGGGTCAACTGGGGCAACAGACACTGGAAGATGGCTCGACATCGGGTCGGTAACCGCGCGCACTCGCTTGTGCGCAATCCTTGCGGTTTAGCGGGCACATGATGCTGCATATATACATTTGTTCACGAGTTTGCTCGTTATTGTTGGTGTTCGGCGTTCTCGTGTGTGGCCCTGACGACCAGCGACAGGGCACGCGGCATGCCGGGAGCAGCATTGGACTCATCGGATAAACGCAATGCTTGCACTGTTTCTCCCGAGCGATCCGTCACAGTTTACGAGCTGCCCAGGTAATTCCAGAGACAATGCGTCTCTGGTGACGGCGGTCTCTAGTGCTCACAGAGACGCTATGGAACTCGCGCTGCGCTTCATGTTCTGGGCGATAGGTACACAGCAGGAAACCGGCATCGCAAGAGCATGCACGTGCCGTCGAGGTCGGGTCGTTCAGGCAAACCCCGTGGGGCCTGTTCGCAACAAGCGCGGCGCCTGCGTTCCCCTCGAGACAAGTCAGCGCCCGTCTGCAGCCGGTATGTCGGCTTGCGGCAGCTCGGCTGCATGCAACGCTGAACAGCGATGATCAACCTAACAACAACAACAACAACGTCATCATCGACTGGAGAGGTGGATGCGCAGCACTCGGATGCCGCCTGCGAAACACATCATACGTCGTTGCGTTGTGCTTACTGAGCACGAAAGCGTCGCTGTTCCACGTTGCAAGGTGCTTCATCGTCGACTTTAAGAATACGTCCCATTGCTTCGCTGGCCGCACGCTGTAACCCGTCGAGCCAGTGTTGTACCCAGTGCAGTATGGAGCACAGCATAACCGAGAGGCCGCGCGTTGCGTCCACTAGTCGGTTTCCTGAACGCCACACCCGCCTGGGACCCCGTGTAGACGCTGCGTACTCGAAGGCACCTCTCGCGGCCAGGTGCAAGCACTGCAGTATAAGTGAGGAGCGTTCAGTTTGATTGAGAGGAGGCTGGTGAACGTGGTCGTCGTGCTTCACTTGCGAGATAGTTCAGCTCGCGTTTGACCAGCAGTTCTTTTGCAAGACATTGATCCAGTTCACGCTTGCAAGCGTTGCACTTACCGAAGAATTTGAGGACCTTGTGATGATAGTGGCAATCTTCCAACTGCTTGATCAGCTCCCGACACAACGGGTGATCACTGGCTTTCAACACGGGATGCATGTGCACGGCTGCAAATCCAGCAACAAAATTTAAACTCAACAACAGTGATAATAACCTGCACAACGCTGCAAGCGTTGACTACGAACGTCTCTGACTGACCGACCGACTGACTGACTGACTAGTTGCAGCCCCCGCAACGGCATCACAAACGCGCTTGCTGCGGGGCGTTACGGGTGCGGCACTGCTAGAGAGTCGCGGACGGCGTTTTGGTGGCAGTTTGAAGCCGAAAAACCTCTCTGTCACGATAAAGCAGTCTAGGATGAAGCTCGGGCGGCTAGGAACACCCGTCATGCGACCCGCTTTGCACGTGTGGTGTCTCTTGTGGCTCTGCGCACTCTTGACGGAGTTCGTTGCTGCAGGCACGATTCAGCGGGTTATTGGCGCTGACCCTGAAACCGAGAGACGTTTCATCGCCCAGATCGCTTCGTTGGGAGGAATCCGGTGTTCGAACGACAGCGGAACGCTGCTGCCGCCTTCTTTTTTAAACGATGACTACTGCGACTGCCCGAACGGTGCTGATGAACCGGGCACGGCAGCCTGTGCTGGCCTCGTTCCGCTCTCCCAAAAGTTCTTCTGCCCCGGAGAAGACAACGATAAGCAGACGCTGCCGCTCTCCTGGGTGAACGACGGCCAGTGCGACTGCTGCGACGGCTCGGACGAGTGGCTCTCGGGTGTCCAATGTGAGAACGTTTGCGACGTGCTGCGCTCGGAACGCCTTCGGGAGCTCGAGCTGCAGTTAGCTCGTTACCGACAAGGCCTAGAGAAGCGAGCCGAGCTTGTTGAAGAGGCAGCTCGGATCCGACAGACGGAAGGCAACCAGCTCGTAGTGACGAAGCGACAACGACTCGCCGAAGCGGAACGCACCCTAGCCGCCATCGAACAGAAGCGAAGGTTCTTTGAAACCTGGCTCCGCTGGTTCGGTACTTCTACGGAAGCGCTTGCTGACGCTGGAGAACGACCACCTGCACAGCAACAGGATGCACAGCAGCAGGCATCGCCTTCTGGGCTGGCAGAAATGGTCACTTCCGAAGTCGAGCGCGAGTTGGCGGCAGTTCCGAGCGAGCGCGACCTTACCACCGCACCCCAGGCGAAGCGTCTCTGGCGACGGTGGTGGTGGTGGTCGTGGCGGCGGCACCACTTCTGGGAACGCTTCATCGGGGCGTCCGACTCGAGCGCACCCATCGTTGAACTGGATGAGCCGGTCGATCTCGAGAGCACTGCTTGTATGCGACTGATGCGACTGCAGGCGCCCATCTGGGTCGTGCAGCGCTTCGAAAGACTCTGGGGACAACACCAGGCACCACTGGAACGCATTCGACGAAGCGTTGGGCGCTTTGCAGCTCCGCTGCTGAAACGCAGTGTTCAGCATCGGCACATCCGCACTTGTCTGCGTCTAGCGCAGGAGGGCGTTGCACGCGCCCACCGAGAGCGCGAGGAGGCTGCGCGGGCGCTCGAGGAAGCGCAGCGCCTCGAAGATGCTTATCTGGGCCCTCAGGATGTATTGTTGGGTATGCGGGATCATCCTTGCTTACGGAAGACTGTTGGACAGTACGACTACGAAGTGTGTCTTTTGCAACACGTGAAACAGTATGAACGAGTGAGCAGAGGGAGCCACACCGGCATCGTGCTGGGAAGTTTTGCGTACGCGGAGCACGTTTCGGTGAACTCGAGCGGTTCACCTGATAAACTGGCCCTCCAGTACCTGGGCGGGGATATGTGTTGGAATGGACCCCAGCGCGAAGCTACCGTGATCGTCGAGTGTGACCCGAACCTGAGCATCCTGACCGTAACAGAGACTGAACGATGCAAGTACCGCGTGACACTCCAAGGGCCTCTGGGTTGCTTCGAGGAGGCGCTAGCGGAGCTGGAGCGGCAACGAGCTCGCCTCTCAGTTCAACAGCAGCCCGCTAGCTCATCCTGAGCGTTTTGCACGGGTCCAGGGCAATGAGTGCTCCGCTCTCTACCGATGGGAACGGTGGCAATGGTGACGATAACCGTGAAACGCGCAACCAAGCGCTGCACTTGGCGTTTTCGGAAAGGTTGGCGATGAGGTCGTGCGCAACAGACCTGGTTGCTGGCTTGTAGGTACGGGATCGTTTTCGAACGCAGGCTACTGGATGCAGTGCAATGGCGAGCGGGGTATTGACTCCCGACGGCACGCTAACTGCTAGAAGTTTTGGACGCTGTCATACCGATGTGTATCATGAGATTTCTGCGGATACAAGAGAGCGACCAGACATCGCTGAAGCGATTTGAGATCATGTACAGACGCTTCTGTATGGTGCGAATTCCGGACCGGTCTCCGCGTCGGGAATAGCGCTTCGATAGAGCAGAAAACAAAAGACCCCCGAATGCCGAGCTTGACCCAAAAGTCGCCGAGCACAGTCAGCACTGCTTTGCGATGCTTTTATGGGTATCGGATCGCAGGAGGCTGGCATCTTCCACGTTGATCGCTGATCACCCGAGCGTGTTTCCCGGCGGCTGGTTCTCGTCTGCATCGCAAGCGGTATCGAATCTCCAAGGATTTATCCCGGTTACCAGGATAGCTTGTGTTCCAAGCGCACCTAGTATCTACAGCTCGTCGAGCGCATGGAATGCCGCCTTGTATTCAATTTGGGCACAGGGGAATGGAATCCCAGAACAGACATCCAATGATGATGATGATGGTGATGATGACGCGAACCCGTCGGATTATAGGCTAATGATGCTAGAGGTTTCTACAATCGCGCTACGCAAGAGCGTCCTAAAGACATGGACGACTTTGGGTCTGTTCTGGATTTCGTGCGGATACCCTTCCATTCCAGTGCGCCACTTTTCACGTACTTGAATGGGCATCCTTCGGAACAGCCTCTTTGCAGTGGATCCACGGTCTTCGAAGCGTCCGAATTCCCCACGATGCCCCGAACGCCAAGTCATGCGCATCAGGAGCTGCCTCGCCACTTTGGCGGTATCATCGGACGACGTTTCCGACGCTCAAGAATCGAGAACCCGTCGCCGCAGCATAGATCACGTGCGATCCATCGTTTCAGACCAAGTCGCGAACGAGAAGCGAGTGCGACACCGCAAATCGTGCACTTGCCCCTGGAATAAACGCCTGCGTGCGCGCTCAGAGAAAAGGTTTCATAAGATTCGTCCCCGAGGAGCGGCACCTTCTCGATACCGCACGCTCTCTGTCTGGTACGAACAAGGTTCTGGAACCGCGATTCCAGTGGATTCATCATAGCGCGCGGGTGTTGCTTTTGGTTCAACAACGTCTGAGGCATCGGGCTCATTATCGAATGAACCCAGGGCTTTGCTGCGGATCGTGAACGTCCTCACTCGTATGCGCTATCGTGACGAGCGTCGCTGGTCTCTGAAAGGCCTTGGGCAATATTTGCTGCTGCTGCTGCTGCTGCTGCTGCTGCTGTGTGCAGCCGGTTTCTGCGTTTTCCAGGGAGCGACTTGTATACAGACACAGGATTTTATGTCGCACACGGCTGCATCGTCGTTCTCCGTGACGCATTTCCGCCCAGATGGCGACTGGCATGCCCTCCAGGCACCAAGACGCGCGACAGCTCGCAGGGGATTCGTCCCCCGCGGCCCGGCCCTGAGAACGTATCCTCAACGAATGGTCTGCGCCCCTGTTCATCTATCCATGCGTTTCTACATCTGTACATCGATGAGTTCTGGGGTATGCTCGAACACGCGAGCAGGCACCTGGTCACACAATGCCAGGTCGGGAGGCCGTCGACGCAGCGCACCGATAACCGCAAGTGAACGATACATTTTGGATGCATAGCGACCATGCTGTACATTCATGTACAATAAAACGTTCCCGAGTCTTTCATGGCGGGATCACGGGCTCAGACCAATACCAATATTGAAGCGCTGCCGGTTTCCAGCGCCCTTTCGTCACAGCTCGGTAAACGCACGCTTCAACGAGCCCCAGTACTCGAGCTTGCCGTTGCTCTGCAGATAGGCCTGCTCCTTCAGCAGATACCCCACATCCGCGCGTCCGATACTATCAAAGTGCGCTGCTAGCACCAACCAGTTAAAAGGGTCGTTGCGAGCCGTGGCAGCCGCAACCTGCAGACTTCCGTAATACCGTTGGTTCCTGGGATCCAGCAGAGACTCAATGACCCGATCTAAGCGGGAGTATCGCCTGTCTCCATGAAAAACGTAGGGATCTGGCACGTATATATTACCAAGGAAGGCAAATGCCAGAAAAAACCCGCTCCCAAAAGCGATCCATGGACTCCAACGGGAGACCGGTGCAGCCATATACTCGGCTGAGGTGGCTGCACACTAGACGCCGCGCCGAACGAACGACCGCTCCGAGCGCAGACGTGCCACTGCACCGGGAGCTCGAAGCCCGGCAACGGATCAGGAGGGTTCCGGGTGTCCTTCTAGGTTCAGAAGCTGGTCCGCTGAGAGACGCGATACGCGGGCCAGTGTCTCGTGCGTCTACGACAGTGCGCTTCGCGGGGCGTCTCGGTTAGGAGCCAGGTACGCACACTGCGCAGCAGCAGGCATGTTTCTAATCTGGAACTTTATGTACTTTATGCGACTAAAGAGACATCCCAACTAGAAAGCGCTCTGCACCACCAGAAACAATGACAAACACCGAGTTCCTGTGGATGCTTTGTAGACATGGCAGCACGCTCATTCGGACGCTGCATAGCATGATTACTCGCTATTGGAGCTATGCACGATGTCGAGCAGTATGCACCGGGAGCAGCAACTGCTGGTGGCGACGCCTGCGCGCGCCCCAGCCGATGAACGAGCGCCATGCTGCGTATCGTGCGCCATTTGTACGCAGTCGCAGTACTGGCGTGAACTGGTTTCGTTTTTGGAGGCCGAACCCATGTTTTTGGCCCAGACAAGTCCGGCGCCAAGTCGTGTGGCTGCCCTGCGTCCTTCAACCAGTTCAGAGAGGAAGCAGCATTCCTGGGTGGCTGCGGGAGCACCTTCTCAGAGGCTGTTCAGCAGCTGCAGCGGCGAACGCACGGAACGGCCTGCGTCTGCGCTTCCGTCGTCTGGTGCAACGACTGGAGCGCTGCACTGGACCCGGCGCTCGCTGATTCAAACAACGCTGTTGTTGGCTGCGGGCTGTGTGGCGGGTTCACCTGCTCTCGCGGAGAAGGCGACAGCGGAAGCACCAGCAGTTCCGCGGGACGTTCGCAACCAGCTCGAGCTGTACGTGGATCTTCAGCGCGGTTACAAGATGTATCGCCCGAAGGGCTGGAACGAGTTTGACGGAGACCCAGGGAATACGAAATACGAGAAAAAATTCCAAGACATCATTCAGCCCCTGGAGTTTGTGACCGTGTTCTCGATCCCGGTGAAACCGGGTAAAACGCTGGCGAGCCTCGGCGATGCGGAAGCTGTCGGGAAGCGTCTTGCGGAGCAGCGCGGCGCAACGCTTGTCGCTGCCAACCAGAAGGAGTCGGACGGTATTCTTTACTACGTGTTCGAGTACGTGCGAGAGCCTGCACATCAGCTGAGTCTGCTAACGATCAACCGCGGCCGCTTGTTCAGCGTGAACGCCTGTGCGAGTGAGGCGAGATGGAAAAGGCTGGAAAAGCTCCTGCGAGCAGTTGTTGATAGCTTCGTCCCACAGCTCTAGGTCGTAACAGAGAGCTGTGGCTTCTATCGTAGACTGATCCACGCGGCAGCGTCTAAGATCCGAGGGGTTTAGGATTGGCGTCTAAACGGTATCCAGGGGTCGTTCGTCAGCGCCTATGGACTAGATTGTGGTTGTTTGTGGCAGGCGCGAAAACGTCTCAGTCCTCAGATCCGATCCGTGCCAGGGTGCTGTCCGTTGTCCCCAGGGAGGCGGCAGCGAGTGAGCGCTCATTGGCGCCGCTGGCGAGCCGCTGAAACTCTCGACGAGCGTCAGCATACGCCATACCCATACCGATGCCGCTGCCGAGTCCAGCGATGCCGGCGCGGGCGTGTCCACCGCGAAAGAGAAGCAGTCCAAGCGCACCGCCAGCGGCGAGCCCGTACACCGCCCACTTGATGCCAGTCTCGAGCGCACGGTCCCATGCATCCGCGAGAACCTGCTCTGAAGGTGAATAGTCTCGCATGGCGACTTAAGAGCCTTGCCTCTGAACCAGTGCTTGTCCAAGTTTTACGAAATGCACTGCAAGCACTCGAACAGCGTTCGCACACACACACACACAAGCGCTGACACGCGCTGGTGAGGCAGCACGTCGCTCGTACGACGCGTTCGCCGGGCGCCGCCTGCAGCGCGTTCGGCGGCAGCCTGCCACGGAGGCAGTCATCGATGAGGTCGTCGACACCCTGGTCAATGTGAAATGGAACAGTTCTTCTCATTGTGACGTACGTACCATAGGCATGTGTCTTTTTAAAGGGTCATTCACATCAACGTTCGTGGGCATAGTGTGTGATTGTTTCCTTCTTCTCCTTCTGATCCGCGGTTTTGCCTCCAGCTCTGGTGTCAGCGGTCTAAGGATATTGATGAAGGCCGTAGTCGGGTCCCGATTTCACGGTATGCAGTTCATGTCAACGCATTTCATGCACACATGATCGTTGTGGTCGACGCTCCTCTTGCCGTTATCATTTTCATTGTATGAAGCATCGGTGCGCGCATCGTTGCGCTGGCACCATGCTGTGGTCGTCTGCTTTCATATACAGCCACGACACTGGATGCATCGAGATCCACGCTGTGGTGGATGACGGCTTCAGCAAACGCTTGGTTCATGCCCTTGACAGGTAAAGCTGGCGCTCATCGATACCGTCATCTGTTTCCGGGCCGGGTATCATTCGCCAGGAACACAGGCTCGTGCTGGGCGACGCAGTTGGCGCGTACGCTGTCCGCTGCTCGCGCATGCAGATGCTGCCCCATTCGAGGGAGGATTTTTGGAATGCGATGTTGCTCATAATGACATAGGTACCGGAAGGAAAATTCAGGCTGTAGCACAAGCCGGGAAATTTGAATCCGCCTAATTTCCATTGGAAAAGATCGCTACAATGACTGAAATCCGTGTTCAAGCCCCCTTTTCCATGCAAACAGAGGAGGTGGAAGCCTCTGAGCGTATATCCAGTCAGAGGTTTCTTGCTAATGCAGTCGAATGGCGTTTCTCTCGTAGCCGCAAAGCGAGACGGATTTGTCTTTCGATTCAAAATCGATTCAGTGGCGTGACAAGTTCAGTGAACATACGACATGAGCAGCTGGCCAAGTCGTCCGGGGACAGCGTCGAGGATATTTCGTCGCCAGGCCGGCAGCTCGAATTGCTGCGCCCACGAGATGCCCTGGAACAGACAGATCGGAAACTTGAAGAACATGAGATTCAAGCATCTGGTATCGAAGATACGGCGAAGAATGGAGCGTTCTGAATATGAATTGGGCCACGATATGGGTCGCTGGAGAGAGCCAGGTTCGCGTGCGTCGCGAATCATGCTGATCACGACGACGTACCGTGTGGCAGCGGCAAAGTGTCGAACGAACGGGCCACTCCGATAACACGACCGAGAATTCTCAGGCTACGTGCGAGTCCGTAAAGCGTCATTCGCGAACCAAGAATGTCAACGGTGTACATATAGAAAAAAGTACGAGGAAATTCGCCTGGCAGGTACAGAGCGAACAGTTCAGTTTTCCATTTTAATCTGGCACAGGTGCAGCACTGGATAATCGATGAGCCTGATTGAACTTTTTCAGCTGCGCGCACCAAGTCCTCGACTCTTTTGCAAGCACTTGTACGTTCTACCATCTTCAGCGCAGTGTTCCGCGATGGACTAACAACCCGGTCTATGGAACTCTAGCGCCCGAAACCTCTGCGCATAGCGTTCCGCGCGATCACCATATCCTTGTGGAGCTGGCGGGCAGTGCATGTGCCCCTCGCGTTCTACCAGAGCGTCTCTGCTGCTGTGCGAGCGAATTCGCAACACAAACGTGAACAAAATCAATACACAACTTTACTTGTAGCTCCATACCGAATACCAACATACGGGGTCTTTCGGCGGCATTTCACAAGCCAGTTCGAAGCGTAGACGTACAAGACTGATGTCGACGAGCGTCGCCGCTCGTTGCAGCGCCCACATTACCAACGCACTGGATCACCTTAGCGCGTCGGTTGTGACGCCCCTCGGGGTAAACCAGAAATGGTTTCTCGACTAGAATCACGAGACATAGCAGCGAAGTGACGGATGTTGGGACTCAGCAGCGCGCCCCACCTGAGCACGGTACCCGCACGCGATCGTGCACCCCAAGCCGCGGCGACTCGCAGCACATCAGGGCTAGTGCTCGTTCGAGGCGTGATTTGCTTACGGGCTTGCAAGCCATACTCATATCGTACCAGTTGTCTCCGTTCATCTCATATGTTTATGGTTGGTTAGGTTTCGCAAGTATTGCTGCGAACGCGAGCAGAGCGCCTCATTCGCATATGTGCCTGCTCTAGTCTGCGACACCGAGGATCGGCACAGATATGGGAAAAGATTCACGATCGACTGGCCCGACTGCCAGACTCGCAAACGACATGGCATTCGACATTAGTGCACTGGAATCTCTTCACCGGTTACCGAACATATCCGAGCTACCTCGTAAACCAGGTTCATTTCATCATGAGTACACCAGCATCGAAAAGCGCCTGCGTCAACGAAGCAGGCCGTTCGGGTGTCCAGCGCGACGATCGCCGTACCGGCGTTGCGAGGCGTTCCTTGCGTCGCCGCGACCGCAACAGCAACAGCAAAAGCAAACAACCTTACGTCTGCCTAGAGGCCTACGCTAGGGCCATTGATAGGGAACCGCGAGCCTCCCTTACCGTGACGCTGCCGCTCGACGTGTACGTGTGCGCAAACTCTGCCTTGCCGCGTGGTCGAGACCCTGATCCCTGTTCGGAATGGTCGCGGATCGGTGCCCTGTCGGGGCGTCGCTAATGCGCAAGCTCGGTTGGTCAGAGGGCAAGGGTCTCGGTGCTCTCGAACAGGGCCGCCAGAAACCTTTATTGGCACAGCCGAAGTTCGATACCTGTGGCATTGGCGCCAAGGCCTCGGACGCAGCACCCGCAGACCTGAGCATCGTTTTGTCCCAGCTGCCAACCTGGGTAGAACCGCTCCAGACAGAGGTTATGGACGACACGAGTAAGCTCTCGCTCGATGACGTTTTTCGCAAGCTCCACGAGAGACGTCACAGAATGAAGAAAACGAAACGGGACAGACGGAAACGGGATAAGCTGGGAACGCACCAAGCAGCGACACCTGCCAAGCGACCAAAGAGCGAACGATAGCACCCGCGCGCGCTTCGGTGCCCTAAACATAAAGCGATTGATAGGACGCTGAGGTGACTGGCCTCTGGTACGCGCGAAGCCTATGCACGACTTGGCCTTGAAGGGCGTAGCGAGGACGCGCCGACGAATCATCATGCCTGAACGAGCGACACGAGGCTTTGCGCGGCTTTGCTGGTGGACGCGACGTCGACCAGGAGCGCACGGTCTGCACCCGAGCCATGCGGTTGTCGCTCAAGGGGGATCAGCGGGAGGTTTCCGAACATCACTGGTCTGTGTATGCGGAAGCAGGAAAGTCGCATGGTCGATCGGGGTCTGCTGCAGGGCGTGGAGTGCATCTCGCAGTGGGCAGGCGTCTCGATGACGGCGCCGGCGTCGAATACCGGTGCAGCGGCACATCGGCAAGCGTTCTCGCAAAAGCACCGCTGTACACCTGCCCAGGAGCATCGCTTCATCCATTCAGGATTTGCTTCCACCGCTGATTGTAAAACAACGAGCAATGGTATCAAGTGACGCACTAGGCCTTGCGAGGCTTTCGAATCGGCGCTCGTATGGAAGATGCGGCGGGGCGTCGGGCTCACGATTCGAACGGGTGGTACGACTTCGGCACATGTCCAGCTTGAACATGCACCTGTCGCTATTCTCGGCCGCCGCGGGGTCGTTATAGTCAGGAAGCTTCTGAAGCGGGTCCTCGTGGTGCTCGACGGCGCACAGTTTTATCTGATTTTCTACCGTCGACTTGGCACGGATAGCGTTGCAGAGCGCAGAGGTGTCCCTGGACAGATGCTGCGTTGCTGATCGGTTACGGATTCCCGAGCACGCGAACGTTAAACAACCGAATCGGTTCGCTGTTGAGAGTCTGTGGAAAAACGACACGTCCTTGGAACTTTAGCGCGCTCATCAATATGCCCGCAGGGCGTGAAGCGCGTTCATCTGAGCAAAAGCACGGGGGCAATCGGCGCCTGTTTGCTGCGTTACCACATCTCTGTTTGAGCTGACGATTCCTCTGCTCGTGATGCTTGCAAGGCGTCGCGCTTCGCACTCGGGATAGGATTGCCCTGGGGCAAACACCGCATCGTGCAGCATAACAATACCAAAGCATGTTGCCTCTAGAGCAGCTGGCTATTGCGCGTACGTATCGCACGGTGCTCAGTACAGCTAGGATTTCACGTCGGAGCGTATGCCTTGAGTGCGCTGCATCATGGCTCTGAGCCTTCTCCGACTGTGCACTCCAGGGACCTGACCGTATGGATAACCTGGTCACGCAGCGCTCATGTGCACTCGTTGTCGTTAGCGTCGGCCTTGGTGGTGTCTCGCGACGTGGTTTGTGGTTCGTTTCGTGGTGCGCGGCCGGCGCGCGGGCTCCGTTTCGGGGCTGCAGTCCGCCGAAGATGCACAACCCTTCCAGATACCAGGGCCACAACCGGCGTTCGATGCCTGTTTACCGCCTCTTGCAGGGCTTTCAGCAACTCCTCATTCTCATACGTTTCGTCGTCGTCGTCGTCGTTATCATCATCATCGCCTTCGAGTTCCTCGTCGAGCTCGTCGCGAAGGGCGTCCAAGCTCAGCTCCGGCCAGCCGCTCGTCTCGTCGCGGATCTGCGCCAGCCATGCTTCCAGGGCGGCTCGGTCGCCGTCGACGCCGGAGCCCAAATCCCCGGTTTTGAAGGACGGCAGCTCCCGCCCGCCAGTTTCCGTAGAGTGGTGCTCGTGGTCGCTCCCGTCGACGACGTCGCTGGTGGACAGCCCCCAGTGCCAACGTCCGCGTCCTTCACCGAACAGCGGTGCGGAGCTCGTGTGCCACTCGGAGCGACCGAGCGTGCTACGCTGAAGATGTCCCACAGCGGCGATGCGTCCAAGTGTCAGTTGACCTTGAAGGTACGGCAGGTGCCGCGCCGTCAACATCGTCCACTCGCGCAGTGCGTAGCCTGTAGCCCGCTGTGACTCTCGGCGCAGGAGCGCCCGCACAACAGCGGCGAGGGAAGCCATGTGAAAAAAGCGCCCCCGTTGCTGTACCGGGCGTCAAGCAGGTTCTAGCCCGGCCTCGAGCTTGGCTATCAGGTACTAGACAACGCTTCTGCGAACGTTTGTTCCAACCACACGCCACCAACCGGACGGAATGGTGTGAGAATTTGGGCGCTGCGATTCTCGCTCTGCGCCTCGCATCGGTATACGGTCCCGCTGCTGCTCGCGTACGCGTTCGAGTGGTACGGTATTGGATAGATTATTCTTATTTGTACAGTTATGTACCTCACGGATGGAGCGAACGTGCATGCGTGCCGAATTTCTGTGGTGCGCAGGCTGGTTGAGAGCGCAAGCGGTTATCCTTAGGTGCGCGATGTTTACCGGCATCCAGGGAAGCATACATCATGCCGCATCAGACCTCCAAGTAGCGCTAGGTACCAGCGTCTCGGACGGAACCTAGGGATCGTGTTTCACTCAAAAGAATAAACGGGCGCCGAACTTGGCTTGAGTCCCTTGAACAGCGCGTGTACGATGGACGTGAATGCCGAACGGAAACAGAACGTCTCTGTGGTACCCCTGCGGGTGCCCGCTCGCCGAGTCGTGTCACCGCTGCCGCGACCTGGTCGGAGCCGCGACGCATCGCTCTGTTGGCATTCACAGGGATTTTACGGATCCCTTTTCAGAGGCTAGGTTTCGTCAAACCAAACAACAGCACAGGAGGTATGGATCCTTGTTCCGTGTCAACGTTTTTCCAAACTAAAAAACAGCATGGCGTCGCGGCAATCGCCCTCGTTCGAGACGCCCGCATTCCCCCGTCACGTACGTCAGTGCGCGCGACGCGCAGCCTCAGATACATCATGCGCCTTTTGCCATCAAGGGTGAAACGTGAAGGGGGTATTGTGTTTTATGGCGGATACATCAGATAACATCGGAAGAGAAGCTTCAATTTCGTTGCATCAGGGCATTCAGACAAGAGAGGGCGCCCAAGAGCTGCCTTTTTCAGCGGAAGACTTGCTTCAAGGACGTACAAGGGGCACTAGCCCCGGCACTGGGTCGCTGGAGAGCAATTCACCCGACGTGACGCCGGACGACGCGGACGACAAAAAGGACCGTAACCACGCGAAACTTTTCACGGGTGCATCCACAAGGACGCAACTGAGGCTAGCTCGTTGCCGCAAGGCAATTAGTTTGGAGTTTCACAACATCCACTACAAGGTTCCTCTCCGGCGACCGCCGCCGCCACGGAGCCGTTGGGAGCGCTACGTCACCCGGCCGTTGCGTTCCTTCTTGCCCGCATCCATCTCCGAGCGTACGTACGGAAGCGTTGAGCTTCTGCACGGCATCAGCGGCATCGTTCGACCCGGAGAATTTTGCGCTATTCTGGGCGGCTCGGGGGCAGGGAAAACCACGCTGTTGAACGCTCTCGCCGGTCGATCGGCGGTACCCATATCGGAAGGCTCGATCCTGTTTAATGGGAGACCGCGAACCCATGCGACGAGACGCCTTATCGGCTATGTCATGCAGGACGACATTTTCTTCAGCAATCTGACAGTTGGACAGACGCTCCAGTTCACGGCCGACATCCGGTTGCCACGAACCATGTCTGCCCAGGAGAAGCGGGAACGCGTCGATGAGGTGCTGCAGTTCCTTAATTTATCAAAGGCAAAAGACACGATCATTGGTGACCAGCAGTTCCGCAAAGGCATCAGCGGCGGTGAACGGAAGCGAACCAATATTGCGGAAACGCTGCTGACGAATCCATCGCTTCTGCTTCTGGATGAGCCGACCAGCGGTCTCGATTCAACAACTGCGCTGGCAGTAGTGCGGCTGCTAAAGGATCTAGCGATCACTGAAGGGCGCACCGTCATTGCGACAATCCATCAGCCGAGCTCCATCATGTGGGCTGAATTCGACAAGGTTCTGCTTCTCGCGGAAGGCAGTGTGGTCTACTTTGGACAAGCCAGAGATGCGACGGATTATTTTGAGAAGCAAGGTTTCCGTCTGCCCTACGGGTACAACCCGGCGGATTACCTGCTGGACTTGCTCGTGAGCGGCGTGCACAGTGGAGGTCGGATGACCGAGGAGCGGTGGACCACAGTTCCGGATCAGGTTCGGTGGGAGACTCGACGCCTTTTCGGTGGTCTCGATCAGTTCGAAGACCCGTCCATGTATCCAGTAGAGAACGACTATAACTTAACTGCATCGATGGTGCTCCGAGCGGCTTGGCGGCTGCACGAGGAGGAAATGCTTGCACGCGAACGGAAACTGTACGAGGAAAGAATTCGCGAGCATTCCACAATCGCTCGAGCTGCAGATGCCTCCAAACGAGAAATGGAACGCGCAGCAAACGACGTTGAGCGGACGCGACCAACAGAGTCGCTGCGCAATGTGCTGCACAGAATCCGCTCGCACCTTCCAACAGGTCCGGATCGTCAAACAGCGCGCACCAACGACGACGACGAGAACAACCACGTCGTAATCAAGCTAGATTCAGCTATCAATGAGTTCGATGAAGACGATACCGCGGAACTGGAAGAGATCGAACGACACAAGTATCCAGTTTCATGGCTGCAGCAGTTCCGCGCACTAGCTATCCGCGCTATGCATCAGCGAAAGGGTGTCTTGTTTACGTTCCCAACGCTTATCCAGTGCGTCATTATATCGGTGCTAGTGATGCTAATCTGGATCAATTCACCGAACAACGCGAATGGCATTCATCAGCGTTTCGGTCTGGCGTTCTTTTCGGGAATATTCTGGGCGTTCTTCGCGCTCTTCAACAGCATCACCTCGTTCCCGTCAGAGCGGGCGGTGCTCGCCAAAGACCGATCCTCCGGTAGCTACATGCTGTCCGCGTATTTTCTCGCCAAGACATCCGTGGAGAGCCCACTCGAGCTCATCTACCCATACCTATACATACTCATTGTTTATTTCGCCACGGATCTGCAACGAACGGCCCGAGCGTTCTTCCTTTTCGTGATCCTGCTCTCGCTCTTGACGCTCGTTGCGCAGTCCATGGGCTACTGGATCAGCAGCATGGTGATGGAGTTCAAACAAGCTCAGGTTATCGCGTCCATCTGGATGCTGGCTTCGATGCTGGTCGCTGGTTTCTATATCAGCGAATCGCAGATTCCGGTGTGGATCCGATGGATTCGTTATGTGTCCTTTGTATACTACGGTTACGTGGGTCTTGTGATGAATGAATTCCAGGGCTCGACGTACGCATGTGTTAGCGACAGCTCCACGGCCAAGTCGTACCCGTCATGCGCGCAATCGCCGCCGCAACCCATCACCCCACACGAGGTCTATCAGGCATACAGTGTGAACACAGTGTTCGGCATCGGAGGGAGTATCGGCATGTTGATCATGTTTCTCGTCGTTTTGCGATTTTTCGCGTATTTGAGTTTGAAGTACATTCAAGCTGTACGCAAGTGAGGCCGCAGCATTTGGCGCCATCATTGCTGGTCTAGCGGCCATGCTCCCCGCGCCTGAACCCTACAGCACTGTACTGACTCGTGCACTGCCGGATATTGGAACGCATCCTAGATCATCGATAAAAGACACGGATATAGTGAGGAGTCGCAAGCGTTCCTTCAAGGGCATGACGCTGGAGCGATGCCCCATCGCGCGGCAGCGGGTATGCGCTCAGCGAGCGTTCGCAGCGGCAGCCGCACGACCACGGGCAGCGTTCCATCACCAGGTCGTTTCCAGTGCTCCCTTTCCACGGCTTTCATACCCAAGCGCACTTGATCAAGGCCCTGTCTCGCGTTGGCATCACCCGGTTAACCGAGAGCTTGGCTGGGGCGTCTCCGACTGATGGCCTATTCCCGGCGTCAAGGCGCCGGCGCGCGTCGAAGATAGCGTCTTACTATCGAAAAGCCGCCTAGTCAGACGAAACCCAGCTCTCTTCCGATTTCTTTGATCCTGCGTTTGCATCAGAAGTAGTAGGTGCCGCTTCCTTCACATCTAGTGCGCGTTGTTTTTTCCGTTGCCGCCACGCACGCAGATGCGTCAGCTCGTCGGTAGTACTCCACAAGTCTGGCTCCTTCGTGTCCTGATTTTGGGCTCGACGCTTCAACAGCTCCCGTTTAAGCCTTTTCTGCTTAAACGGTAAACGCCCTGTGCGAGAAACTTTACTGATCTTTGCGGACTTTCCCATGAACGAAACGCAGCGGATAATTGCGTTGGGCGTGCGCTGCTGTCGCCGCATGCACGCCATGTGCTCTGCGATACAAAAGAAACGTAAGAAAAGAAAAATGCGCATCATCGGAGAACGCTGGCCTAAGTAACCGTTTTGTCCATGAAAAAAATGCCCTCTGCGATATGCCTTCGATGCCGCGCTGCTGTTCGATTTTCACCGCGTACACACAAACAAACAAACAAACATACACACGTGTGGATACAGGGACCATGCGCGTTTGCCTGTTCTTCGCTTCAGTCTATGCATGAGGGGTACGATATCGTCCAGCATGGGTCCTGACAGATGGTTCCTGGAAGCGATAAGCGGTGGCAAGGAACTGATGACCGCTGAACTCTTTATTGTCCTGCAAATGGCATTCCAGATTGCGCATCGCCTCGTGCGTGCTATGCCGCATGGATGCTACTGTTCGGGAGATGTGCCGTGCTACGCGTTGCAATGAAAGGTCTTCTCGTGATCGGTGTTTGTCCGGTACCAGCAATGCTTTCATGAATCGTTGATACAAGTTGCAGTCCAGTGCACAGAGGTTCTGCCGCCTCTGATCGTTTCCGCTTGTATCTCTCGGGAGTGCGACATGGAGGCGCACAGCCCGGGTCTCCGAGCGCTCATCGAGATTCCCGCCAGTAGCGTGTAGGGAAACGCGACTCTCCCGACCAAGCGACCACCCCGCTGCATGCCCGCTTGTATATCTGGACGGCATATCAATTCGCAGGACGGCGTGATCGAAGAGGCAGCGTCGAAAGCCGTGCCCGCTTTCACGCTGAGATCACTCGAGGCACCGGGGAACATACGGCCTCGAGCCGATGCCCCTAGAAGCACCACAACGCCGTTCTGGCTCGGTGCAGCGACCACAGCTGCACATCCAGTACCGTCGCAAGCGCCTGCGATACGCCCAGCACGTGCAAAATGACCGGAACGGACGGATCTCTATACCTATGGAGAAACGTGGCGCGGGGCCTCACGTGGAAAATGACCGGAACGCACAGATCTCTATACCTATGGAGAAACGTGGCGCGGGGCCTCTAGACTGCAGCAGCGCCCGTGGGTGTACGGAGATCCTTTTCCTGGGTGAGCGCAGCATGTGCGTATCCGCGGCATCCAGTATGTTCCGTGGATCTCGCACTACCAGGAATCACCCATCACAGTGACGGGCATTCGCTGGACCTTTGACTGTCCCGTAACCGATCACAGACACCACTGCACCCGCCCGGAGATTCATTGGGCTCTACGCTAGCACCTGCAGGTGCATGCAACTTAGAGGTGTTCTCACGTTCCCGTCGTTCCTCGACCCGAATCAGGAAGAAGAGAAAGACTGCGCACAGCCCGTCCGGAACATTGTTCGCCCAGACGCTGAAGGGAACCCCCAGCGCAGCCAAATACAAGCTATAGACAACGTCCGATATGAACGTGAAGAGAACCCACAACGTGGACAAACTTCCACGATGTCCGTAGGTGTAAGTGGTAATAATCTGGGGTATCCACATCACTGTACACAAAAGCGTCGCCAGGTAGCCGCACACATCAGCGAACAGGACGGTGAGCCAGCCCGACCCAGTGTCGTAGCCGCCAATCAGACCGGCAGCAGGGACCGCCACCAGCACCACTACCAGCAAGAATATCTTGAAAAAGAGCGCCGCATGTGCGGAATCGTCGAAATAATAGCGGTGGTGACGATAGTGCGCGTGCCGACGGTGCTCGCGCGGGACTGCATGCCACCACTGCGGGTCGGGGGTCGCGTCGGCCTCGGGGTCGCTGGCCGAGTTCTCATCGGTGCTCAGCAGAGGCGTCGACGGCCCTGGACGCGGACTCGTCAACTTGGAGACGGTTTCCGTCCGTGGGCTCTTCCAGTGAGCGTCCGCTGGAGAGTCAGAGAACACGATGCCGGCTCGGATTCGCTGCAATTCGCGCGCCTCATCCAGTTTCTCGTAACGTAGGTACCAGAACCAGAGCAGGCTCACGAGCAGCCACGAACCAACGACCTGCACAAACGGCTGGATCTCAGTGAAGCACACCAGCCAACTTCGGGTGCACGCTCGGAGCCATACTCCGCGGCTCTGCACGAGGTAGTCGATCATGGTCAGGTACGTGTACAGGGAGCCGAAAAAGATCGTCCACGCAGAAAGCCCTACAACACTCTTGCGTTGATATAACTCAATATGTTGCGGTATAAACTGCCCCAGTTGCACGAGTGTCACCAGCGCCGATGCCGCAGACGAGACCCACGGGCGCACCGCACTCCAGGCTGCACCGCTCAACTCGTCCGTGCGCATCGTTCCCAGAACGACTGCCCAGGTCGGCGCGTTTGCCATTATCCGGGCCATAGACAGGAATGGAAGGAAGCATGCAACCCGGTTCAGGTTTCCGCTGGCTCGCAGTATAACGCCGCAGTCCCTTGCTGGAGCAGCATGTCGGTTGACGTTGGATCGCCGGTGCGCAGCTGGCGCTGGAGTCGGGCAACGCGCTGCTGTTGCGGCTGCTGCAGTCGTTTCTGGTGCGGGCCTTGCGGTGCCTAGTTGCGCTCAGCGCGCTGCGGTGCTGAGGAGGAGTAGGAGGAGGAGGAGTAGGAGTAGGAGTAGGAGGAGGAGGAGTAGGAGGAGTAGGAGTAGGAGGATGCCGCACGGGCCCGAGATCACTGCGTCAGTGTGATGCATCTGGGAACGGGAAACAGCGCAGACGGCTGGAGCAGGTGCTGGTGTTTCTGTCCGGCTGGGGTGTACTCGATGGGTCAAGTGTGCATCGGGTGCACAGCCGCTGCGTGCTTGTTTCTGATAGTGCGTGAAGGACACTGGGGATTTTGCTCGCGCCGATGCCCACTGCTATATATGGCAAAGCGTTCTGTCTCCGTGATGCATTGGTATCAGCGGTAGAGGCGCCGTTGCGGATGCAGCAGGACAAGCATTCGGCGAACGATAGAACGTATGAAGCGACCAGTATATCCGAGAAGAAGTTTGGGATATGCAACTTGGGAGCAGGGCGTAGAACGTTGGTTGCTTCACCGCGTGCCGATCATAAGCGCACAGGCGGGGAACGTGGGTCTGTGTTCAGGTTTTTTCCATGAAAAAGAGAACTGGATTATCTCGGCTGTGCATGCAGGTTGGGGATTGGGCTGGCACTGAGGGCGGCGGCGGCGGCGGCGGCGGCTTCTCGTGCATCTCGGGGCGTCGGAGTGCCAGAAGAGCATTTGTTCAGGCTCGAGCGTTGCCCAGGAGGATATACTGCAGCGATCGCGCAGCATCCGTGCCCGACTAGGATTCAGGTTCTGCCAAGCACCAAGTCCTGGTCGAAGAACGACCGACACCCGCGTGCCTCATCATTGTTCGGATCGTGCGAGCAACCCTCCGTTGTAGTGACGCGAGGCAGGGCGGCGCGAGACAGGCCCAGAGGGCAGTCTCGGGTTCCAGAAGGGCCACCCTCCGAAGACCATTCTCTGCAATAGCCGCCACTTGACGTAACAGTCATTCGCATGCGTCCAGCGTTAGAGGCAGGCATTTGCGTCGCTCGGGGCGCGTACTCGATGCCGGTACGCTTCGCATGCCGACGGATTCTCTAATGGCTGAGGTGCGGGTCATCGTTGGCAGATTCCAGTCCGTCGCCGAAACCGAGAGTCGCTTGTCGTTTGCCTCATTCCGTGTCGAAAACGGGCGCCGAACCACATGTACCACAAGATGACGCCCAAGTCCAGTCGATTAGGCCAATGCCCCGGCACGATCACTACGGATACACCAACTGCATTCATGTCATGCGTCTGGTGCCGCAGGCAGCAGGCACTAGCTACAAACGGGTCCTCGCCCGCATCCAGGGCTAGAGACTTGACGCCAAATGCTCGCGACGCCATGCGTTCCAGTTCCGTGCCTCTCATCCGATGGCACTTGCCTGCACGCGCATCTGAGAATAGGGTAACGCTGAGTCGCAAACGGGTGTTCCGCAGCGGATGCTGGGCTCCGTGGGAAACGCGTCGCACGTCCGACAGGGTCAGGAGCCTACGCAGACTCGACATCGCCTGGTGATCAGAGACCGCGACCTCGGATCGATGTACAGAGCTCCGGAGCCGTTCACGTAACGAAAGACAAATCCTCCTCTCTTTGAGGCCATCAAAGAAAAGGCACTCCAAAGCGGATTGTCATCCATCCTGGGATATGATTGCAGAGGAACCCGTCTCTTCTGGTTGCATGGAAAAAGGTCAGGTGCACGGGCTTGCGTCATGGTAGCGATCGCGTCCGGTACATGGTGCCGCACCGCGTTGCGCGAATGGAGTAGAGACGGGTCGATATTTATCGACTCGTGCGTCAGTGTGGATTTTCCTCCCTGCACTTGTTTCATCATGAACAATATCGTGCGCCACAAGTCCTCTATTGAATGGAACAGCGTGCGTTTGCGTGTCTAGCGGACAGATAACTTGGCCAGGGCATCGCCCAGAGCGAGCCCCTGATCGTAGGCGGAGGCATCAGGCATGGAAACGGAGCAGGGCATCGATCGAAGCCTTCACCACCCGCCAGAGGCATGCACCGAGCGCTGGGGCAAGCGTTCACGCGCCACGGGGCGCGCCCCTCGATGGGGAAGCGGTGTGTTGAATATCCAGCACCAACAGAACACAGTCGAGTGTGGGCGCTGCAAACAGCACATCGAGGCTGAATGCAAGGAAGATGAAAATCGGCAGCGAAGCGTTGATCGCAACGTGCGCGTCTGCATGTCGTGCGCGAACTACAGCTGGAAGCAGCGAAATCGGGACTTGAAAGCCACCATCACGATCCGTCGAGCGCCAAAAGCGTATCAGTAGGACAAAGACAAAAGACTGGTTCATGGAAAACCGGAAATAAGAGATACGGACAGGAAGCAGACGCAGAAAACTAGCCCGTAAAGACCTACATTCACGACACTGGAACACCACCAAATTTTAGCGTGTGCGCCCGAGTCACAAAACCTGTTCCACTTTTTATTCTTACGCGGCTATAGCACTATTCAGTTGGATTGCAACGGGGCCAGAACACCTCCGGAAAGGTGCCTGATGGCAGCGTACATCCCTACCAGCGCCCGAGCATATGGATGAAGGCCCTGCCTCGGCGGCGTCACGAGGAAGCGTTCGCGCCCAATGCCCAGCGTGCCCGCAAACCTGCTTATATACAAGTTCCATATCCATTCGAGGACACGCAGCGGTACGAACGCAGCATGAGCGATTTCATGCGACTCCAAGTTCCCATAACACGACACCAGCACGCCGTTCACCAGCAGCGTTCCCGCCTCCGTCAGCGGCGCATAGGCATCTGCGTGCCGCACGCGCGTCATCGACTCGATGCGCTCGAGGTGTCCGTTCGCGCTGCGCACGTACACGCCCGGGTGCAGGCGCCGGGCCAGTCGATACCCCCCAGCCCCCAGGGGTGCATCTGTAGCCCATATTAAATGATTTTCCGTGATCTCGAGCAGCTGCCTCGTCGTCGTGATGCGCAAATACGGAATTGCGCTACCGTGTGGGATACGATCTACGAAGCCGTAGACGCGAGTGGCTACTCGCCTGGGCGTCCCCGATGGGTGCTCACCCGCGCTCAGGGTCATGACTTGGTCTCCGACGCGAAGTTCGCGCATACGCACAGCGCTGCCGTCGGGGCGCTCGACCAGCGCATCACCCGGGAAACAGACAAATCCGGATCCACTCGAATACGAGGGCTGGAACGCACCCGCTGCCTTACCGCTGTGCGGCTGATACAGCGGAATTTCGGTTTGTACCGGATTTGGGGGACATTTCGAGTTTCCGTTGAACTCTCGACACTGGTTTTGAGTGTCATAGGCGATCGTCATGTTGATATTGGAAACAAATCGCAGGTCGAGAAGTGCGGTGCACTGTGGCGAGATGCCAACGAAACCTGCCTCCGGCAAGTCATAGCTCTCACCGGGATTCAGTGTGAATACAAAGCATATGACTCGACTATCCTGGCCTATGGCAGCAAGTGGTAAACTCGCACTCGAGCCTGTCAACGCAGGGTACGGTCCCGCGGCGATGAAAGCGAGGTTGTCCTCCAGGTACGCGGGCCAGAACGCATCACCGAGACAATACGTTGACCCCGGCTGCTGGAGAATGCCGCGGTTGAGAGCAACAGCACCGCTCTCGTTCGTCGGGTTTTCGAAGGTCCACATGACAACGCCCTCGTTCTGGTTGAGCCATTTCCAGCTCACACGCAGCCCCTGGTCGCTCACACACTCCTGACCGTCTTCGAGCGGAGCCGGTGGCGGGCTTACCGGAGACGGCGCCGGCGCTGATCTCCCAAGGGTTTCCAGCTCCGCGTCTACATTCAATACGAGCCGGCTTGCACAGCCCCGCCCGGTACGCCCTCGGCCACTTTCGGGTTGCGTCGCCGCACCGAACACTTCACGACGAGTAACGACAACACTACTGACGAGGCTGCTGAGGCTCAGAACCAGTACTATCGCCAGTACTATTTGCGTACCGTTCCTAGTCATGAAGTGAAAGAAGCCGGTGAGGCCCCAAAGTTACAATCCAATTTTGCCTACACGAGTGACACGTAGCCACAAGCTGTCGAGGCGACGGTCGAGAATCTGACGCGTGTCCATTGAGGAGAAAACTCTTCACGCGTGTGATGGCTAGTGCGCCGCCAGCCAGCGCGCTCGCCTGGCGTGGATGAAGCAGCGACATTTCATCATGTTCAGATTTTGTCCGAAGATGGTATACGGGTATATCGTGGAGTGCTGCTCGGATATGTATTTGCCGTTCTCGATCAGAGAAGCGCCTGCAGTTTCTCAATGGGCGCTTCTACGATCCACAATGCCCATACTAGTCCAGTCCAGTCCAGTCCATTCTTTCTACGGCGAGTAGACGCCGGATCGATGTAGTGATTCAGCGGGTGCTCTCCTTTGGTGCAAGTTGTTCGAGTCTACCTGAGTTCCTCTGCAGGCGCGAATGCTATGTAACACGATAGAAGCGATCACCACTCGTCTCGACGCACCGCGACGTACACGTTACCCGCACCAGACTTGCTGTCTGCATCAATAATTGGAACTATCCAGGGGCTCGCAGGCATCGGAGCCTGATATACTTGCCTACCGTATTCTCGGATCGTGCGCTGTTGCTGTTGATGCTGCCGCTGCAACGGTCTTCTGATACAGATACAACGGCTTTGGGGTGCTTCTCAGGGCGTCAGCTCGAGGCTCTTGTCCGTTGAAGTACGCACTCGCGTTTCGAGTCATGGAAGACGGCACTCTCGACGCCTGCTGCGCCATCAGCGTGACTGCAGACTGCAAGCGCGTTCGCTTCCATATGACGAGTTTGCTGAAGCGCTCTGCGGACGCGCACCCTGGAGCGCGCTCTTCAAGTCGTTCATCGGATCCTCGGTCTGCAGAGCGGAAACCGTTTTGCTTTGTCGTACTGGGGGCATGAGGCGAACACCACGCGGCCTTCGCGGCTGACACGCGTACCAGCACTGCAGCTCGGGCAGCGACATATGCAGTACTGTTTCCGTCGACCAAATGGAATACGCCTGCCTTGATGCATCAGAAGCGTTCCAGGCGAGTGTTTCGATCGAGTCTTGATGGTCTTGGCTCATAGCACCTACACTTTTGGAAAGCATGTCCGTGTGCCGAGCACCTTGAACCTTTACGAAAGTCTGGGACCGGGGTCGGGACCTCTGCCGTGCGGCTTCCGGGAGCGCCTGCCGTTTCCCTGGAACGCGTAATCGTTATAGCGCCTTGCTATGCGCTAGACAATCCCTCTTCAATAGATTACAGAACAGCGGTCTCACACTTGTGTTTATGGTCTCTGCATGCCAGTATTCTCGTGGAATCGAAGCAAAATCAGAGGCCGTAAACGCATTGCTGCAGACGCAGCGCTACGACTGGCCGGAGATACGTACAGCCTCGATGCAAGAACCAGTCCACGCGTCCAATCCGTACCGATCAAGAAGACATGAGAGCTGGTTCTAGATGAACGCGAACACCGAGATCGTGTCCAGTCGTCTGTTGCACAGTCTGTGGCGTGGTGACTGCGGTGCGCGCGTCGGAACAGGCTGTCCGCTACGCCCACTGGTGTCTGGTCCGTAAGCGGATCGTGTCGGCCCAGGGCGAACCGAGAACGCAACCTTGCAGGGAGTCTCTTCCAGGGCGAGACTTCCGACTAGAGAGCCACCGATCCTGTCTGTTGGGATGCGTGGAGGCGTATCAGGCGTCGACGCGGAACACAAACGCTGTGGAGCGGGTACCACGTCCCGTGATGGCTGTGTTGGACCTGAGCTCTGCCTCTGCCGCTGGTGAATCGCTACGCAACCGTGCCGCGCAATCGGCACTCTCCGACGGGCATCCTCTTTGCACCTAGACGCCTAGCGGGTTGTGTCCCAGTGACTACCAGATTCAAGAAGCCGTACCCGCTGCGGCGACACGTCCCGGACGAAATCAAGTGCAGTTTCGGCTGCAAGACGCGCCTAGTCCCTGGTTATCGCACACTCCGCGTGCAAACCTGTGCGTTGTTGTTGGCAAGGCTGCATGGTTGCACGCGCCGAGCGCGATACCACCCCGTACCCGGATACCAGCACAGACCTGAGGTCGCACGCTTCATTCATGGTACACGAGCACCTCGAGGACATCTCGCATAGGATCCGAACCCAGTCGTTTTTCACAGCATTTTCCTCATTCAAGTCGTGATGTATTCGTCAAATGCGAAGCGATGAGAGCGTTTAAGGTGCGTGACTGGAGTATCTCGATCAGAGCGCATCGCGTGCGGGGCAGAGCGGTCCCAACGCACGACAAATCATGATGAGGAAGCGGGCATACGGATGAATCCCGCTTCTGCTGAACGTCGGTTGGGGCGGGGTTTGCGTTTGCGCATGAGGCGCGATCGACCAGGCGCTCGCAGTGTACCGCTTGACCCGATGGTAGACGCGGAGAGGGAGAAACGCGAGGTGCGCCCATACCTGCGAAACGCGGCCGCTGTAGCAAGATACCAGATGATCGTTCACGAGAAGCGTCCCTGTATCGGTGAGTGGTGCCAATGCACCATGCACAGTGGTTTGATCAATCCGCACGACAATGGCGGTTGTCAGCGCCTCCACGAGCAGCCTGGAGCCGACCTCCAACCTGCACGCTGGTACCATCTTGATCTGGCCATCGGAGGGGGATTTCACCGCCACCAAATGATCCGCAGAGAGTTCCAATGTGCCATGATCCGTAGTGATCCGGAGATAGAAGACTCCATAGTCCTCGGGTTCATAGTCTGCAAATCCGTACACTTGCGTCAGCAGACGAGCGTGCGGCTCAGTGGCGGCACGTGTCCATATCCATTCGCCGACACGCAGCTCTCGAAGGGCTCGCATCGAGCCGTTGCGCAAGCGCACCTGCATTTCTCCCGAGAGGCAGTTGCCTCGACGCGGTAGCGTCGCCCGTTCGCGCACGACCACAGCCGGCAAAATGAGGTCACCCGCCGAGGGCCAGAACGCACCCTCCAGGGATCCGTCGATCGGGGCATACACGGGAAACGTGTTCAGGTAGGGATCCGGCGGGCAGCGCGTCGTTCCCGCAAAATCGTGGCACTGGAACGCCACGTTGTACGTGATCTGGTATGCGCTGTTTTGTATGAAGTTCACATCGACGAGCTCGTGGCAGTACGGCTCGGAGCCCGCATAGCCGCCTTCGTCGACGGTGATTGTTGCGCCCCCGCGAATCGGGAACACGAAGGCAACGCCCGGATGGCGGATGCCGACGAGCGCCAGCGGCAAGTTCTGCACGGGGCCTTCAATTGGGGCGTACGGCCCAGTGCCAATGTGTGTCAGGCCGGTTTCCAGGTACGCTGGCCAGAAGGCGTTCCCGAATGCGTACCAGCCGCTGCCGAGAACACCGCGGGTGAGCACCACGACGCCTTGTGATTCAGTAGGGTTCTGGAACGTCCAGCGTACCAAGCCCGCTGCTTGATCCACCCAAGTCCAGTGGACCTGGATTCCACGCCCACTCTGACAGAAGAAGCCGGTGCTGGTCGGGCTCGAAATCGGCGATGGAGGCGCGCTGACTGTTCTCGACTGTGACGAAGGTGTCGATGGCGTGTCCGATTGCCGCTGAGATGGAGTCTGAACCAGCGTGGGTGTCGGTACCGTCGAGCAGCCACAGCAACAGCAATCGCGAGTACAGCACGACATACAGCACGGGTAGCCAATGGTGGGTATGCTCGGGATCTGCGCATTGAGCGAGGGCATCTGCCCAAAAGAAACCGGAGGCAGCGAAGGAAACGTGAATTTGAGCATGCCCACGGATCGTTCTCCATGCTCCAATGCGGATAACCAAGTTGAGCTTGTTCCGTTTGGCGTCTCTGTGCGAAACGATGCGTTCACCACGCGTGCGGATTCTGCGTTACGCGTCCATCCCGACCCGGTACTGCACTCTGTTTGCCTCACGGAGAAAGAGCGTGATTGAGCCGCTGCCAAGTGCTGAACAAATGCACTGCTCGAGAGCCACCAGAGCATCAAAAGCGAGCGAAACCTTCTCGTTGAAATCATGGGGACTGCTCTAGTTGGTAAAGCACTTCACAGAGGCGAAAATTCCATGTTGCGTTGTCGGTGAAGTTGTACATGCGTTTCACGCATGTTTCCCGCCATGCCCACGGACGGATGTTCGAGCGTTCACGCATGGATGCGCGTGCGTGTCTGCAGAATCTCGAACGTGTCTGGACACGTGTCCGTCGTGCATGCATGCGTTTTCGCGATTTTCCTGGACGATTGTACGGACGGGGGTGCTTCGTAGCGGGGTGCTTGCGTTCCCGTACCCGCAGCCTCTTTGAACTGCGTCGCTCGAACGAAGGCGACGCCCCGAACACGAGCATAAGCGACCATCTGCCGAGGTATCGAGTTCAGCGTTGACAGACCAGCTGGTCTCGCTCCTTGCCCGGACTCTATGAGATGCCGCCAAAGCCTTTCCTGATCAGGATGACGATGAAAAGCTGTAAAAAGGGAGCTCTTCGCGCTGCTGTGAGCAGACGCGAGCATCACTGTTCATGCTGAGCTCGGGGTGCGCTCGTAGCGATTCAGGTCGCGGAATCGGGCGCGAGCCATGGCGAGCGCCGAGGAACGGCGCTTCTGGACGCAAGCGGAGACGCATTGGCACCGATTTCAAATCCTGCCAGCACAATCCTCCTGCATCGTGGACAATCTCTCGCAACCGGGAGCTGTGAATGTGCTTCCATACGCGCACCACATTCACTGCAGGCGCAACACCGACGTCTAAGATGCCCAGCGCTGGGTTCAAAGAACCGAACTTGGTGCACATCGATTGAAAACTAGGCTGTTGAAGCTGCCAGATATGCTGCTCTCCTTCCGCGATGCACACATGCCACGAATGCCAGAGTCATTTTCGAGCGTCTGCGGCATCAGAATCTACAGTGAAACTCCCGCCTATGAAAAACCTTTACGCCAGCGGGCAAGCGAGAGTCGCTCGGTTCAATCACTTGGCCATGCTCGAATGCGCATGCAAAGCTCCCGGATCTGCAGGGGCGCTGCGGGCGGCATTCCTTTGGCAAATGTCATGGTTCATCGGGCTCGCTTCACAGGAGGTCGAGCATTGGCGCCATGGAGTCGCATGGCGCGGAATGGCACTCCACGTTTCAGCGGACGATGTGCATGCCGCAACCGCGCCTGTATGCCGTGAATCCTCGACATCCGGGTCTGCGCAGCGGAATGTCAAGAACCCGCCACCAACAACACCCGCTGATTCTCGACGAGCTCCGTCTAGACCAGTCGTGGGATCGTCAATGCGTACACAAAGCAAAGGCTTTTGCTCTGTCTTTCACAGATCGCGTCGCGAGCGCCCTATTTTAGAATTCGTATCCGCTATTCCTCAGCAAGGAGTGTGCACTGCGTTTACATCGATTTCGGGAAGAATTTCTCGTGAAAATACCAGAGACTGTTTGTTGTAGAACGCTGCGCACATGCATCTGATGCCTGCTTCAACCAATGAGGTGCGAGGCACCGAGTAGCGCAGTGCCTGCACAGTATCTTTTCGTTGTGTTGACTTTGATTTCTCTGTGGCGGCGCCAGTGAGGGCATGATATTGGTTGGTTCTGCTTCTCAGGCCGTTCGTCGCCGATGAATCCTGGCAACAGCAACGTACAGTATGTCGCTTACAGCTCGCGAGCAACGACTCTTCTCTTGGAAAACGTCTTCAGCATGTGAGGTTCGCATCAACCTACAATCCGCACACTCCATCGTCGACCGGCCTCTCGTGAGTCCCATATTAAAAAGCTTGTAAAGACAAAGCGTCTCTGCTACTCGGAAGTACGTTTGGCTTCTTTGCACGAACTTGCTGCGAAACGCGTTTCTCAGAAACGTCAAGGCGCCGAGGCTTTTTCATCGTATGCCTTCAGAAGAGCAAGCACACGCTGCATCGTGGTCGGCCGGCTCTCTGTTACAGCACCAGTCGCGCCACGTATACCTCGTGACGACTGTGTGGTTCCCAGACTCCCCGCCGTTCTCTCCGTCGGTCTGCCGAGCTCCATAGCAAGTGTGATACCCTTGGACGCTTCCATTACATAACTTTCTAGCTTTCGCTCCCGTTCCTCGGGATCTTCCATCAAACGAGAAATCCAGTACTTTATAAGGTTCATATGGGGGCTCCTACTGCTGCGACTGCGCTAACTCGCGCCCGTTGCAACCTCTGCGGCTTTGGGCGCTAGACTAGACACTTGGCGTGTCACGCGATGCGTTCGATTCCGTCACACGAACGGTGAAGGCCCGGCCCGCGGCCCTGCAGGGATGGCGCTGCGGCATCGCATTACCCAGCGGCCACAGATGACGCGTTGGCTGGTAGCGTTTACCCGAGCGCTTCATCATTCCCGGGTACCAGGCGCGGTAGACAAGTCGTTGCACCAGCGGAAACGTACGGTGAATCTATTTTGCTTTGTGGAGTTGTTTGGGACGCCCGGCGGACGAAGGGTAGTAACGCAAACGAGCGAAACGCCCACTTAAACGGGATTTTGAACAGAGTTCCGCTCCGTTACCGCGTTTGGAGCGACCCGCAAGCACTCGAACGAACAACGCGGTCGCTTGGAGGCCGTTGCACCGCAGCTGCCGTTTTCCCGCAAATTGGTTGCGGTTCCTCTAGTATTCATCCATTGTAGTTGACGTGGAAAGCCTGTGGGTGAAGTTTGAAACTTCGGGCTAGTGTACGATCCTGTGCAAGGGCTTTCGTGCCAACGACGGCGGCTGGTGACTACCAACAACTACTCCAGCCGCCGCGCCGTGAGGCACCATGAGCTTCGTGGGGCCCAAACCGACACCGACCTCCCGCATACGGAAGGACGACTCGCCGGAAACACGCAGCAACGGCAGTAGTGTGTCGCCAGTGGATACCTCACCGCGAACCGCGCCACAAGAGGAGCAGCTTCAGCTCCCGAAGCGACGTGACTGGTACCGGATTCCGAATGCGGCAAGCGCCGGCGGAGTCGGGTTCTCTGATCGAGCAGAGCTCGAGCGACAGCGCCACGTTGTCCGGGATATGCTTCGGCAGGTTGGTTCTAGCTTCATTGAAGGCAAAGACCTCGTGAACGTAAGTTTACCGATTCGTCTGTTTGAGCCGCGCTCGTTCCTTCAGCGCCTAACCGATGATTGGGCGTATTGCTCAACGCTACTGAAAGCAGCTGCGCACGCGACCGACACACTCGATCGCTTCAAGTTAACGATTGCGTTTGCCATTGCGGGTCTACACAAGTCGGCAACCATGTTCAAACCGTTCAATCCTTTGCTTGGGGAGACCTTTCAAGCGTGTATGCCTAGTGATGGAACCCGTATTTATCTGGAGCAAACTTGTCATCACCCGCCGGTGACGCACTGGCGCATCCGTGCCGCAGACCGATCCTATGAGTTCACCGGTTTCGGCGCGTACAGCGCTCGCGTGCAGCTATTTGAGAACGCGATTCGCGCACAACGCCTCGGCGTCAACGTTGTCCATTTTCGCGATGGATCGCGCATTATTTTCTGGCTACCCTACATGAAAATACATGGCATTGTGTTTGGCGAGCGGCGCTTGGAATATCTAGGAAAGGCGGTGTTCTTGTACGAACCGCCACGCAATTTCACGACATCCGGTATGCCGAGCCGAGCCTCGCTCTCAGACGGTGAAAACACCGAACAACGGCGAAGCAGCGAGACTTTTGCGGAGCCGGATCGAGCGCTCGTTGCGGTCATGCTTCTGAACAGCGAAAAAACTGGATTCGTTGGCACGCTTCGTGGCGTTGCACGCGGCATCGGTCGCATGTTTGGCGGTCGTAACAACAACAACAGCAGCAGCAATAACGCTAACGCTAACACCAATGCCAATGTCAGCAAGAGAACCCCAGTCGCAGGTGGCCGTCCCGTTAGCTACCCGACAGGGCGAGCTTCGAATGGCGCCATATCGGGGTTGGATACGAGCCGTCCGATACCAACAGATGTGTTTCGTGGCATCATCGCTAGTGTGGATGCACCACAGACACCGAACGCTGGCTATCTTGCCGGTGACGACTCGAGCACGACTCCAAGTCAGCCAGGCAGGCCCGGGCAACCCATACTGAACGCACAGCGACGCAAAAGAATTACCCGCCGGCAGGTCAAGCAGCTTCTGGCAGAGTTTGCTACGCGTAATGGTCCGCTTGCCTCCAGTCCATGGTCGTCCATGGACTGGCGAGCGAGCCAAGACGTGGACCAGGTTGCCGTTCGAGAGCAAGCGCCGAGTCTGTCGGTCACCGATGGCGTCTCCGATGCAAACCTGCAGCGTTCGTCGTTGTCGTCGTCCTCATTGGCTTCATCGGCACGCAACGATCCGTACCGGGGCGCCGGCAGACGCCAGCGTTCCCACAGCGCCCTCGATCCCGTTGTATTATGTAGTTTCGAGGGCACATACCTCGGATTCGTTGATTTTGATGGGCAACGATACTGGGATATTCGTGATATGCCAGGTGAGGCGCCGCTTCCGGTGCCGCTCGAGGAGGCGCTGCCCAGCGATAGCCGTTTCCGCGAAGATGCGCGGGCGCTTGCAGGCGCACTGCAGCCTGGGTTAAGTGAGCGAGAGCAAAGCGATCGCATGATGAAGGCGCAAGCAGCAAAAGAACGCGTGGAGAATCAACAGCGTGCAGATCGGGTCCTTCGCGAACGAGGTCGCCGCGAGCGTGGCATCAAAGAATCCAACGCATTTGTTCCTGAGCGCATTCTCCGCGAAGATACGTGTTACTGGCCTTGAAGAGGTTGTATGCAAAGTGCCACGTGTTCGACGCTCCAGGTCTTGCACGAGCACGCATCGATCGGCTTTTCGGACGCACGCATCCATGCATTCATGCGTGCATCCATGCGCTGCATGCATCGAGGCGCTGCGACGCTACCAGCACCAGCCATTGGCAGGCGTGCAGCACCGCCCGATTGATGCCGGCTGCTGCAGCGTTACGGCTGTGCGCGCGCTGTACTCGTTGCAGATACGCAGGGTCGAACGATAAAAATCACGCCGTCACCGCGCACAAACAGGCGCGAGATGAATCGCTCGCGCAAGTCTGGAGGCCGATCGGGTTGTGACTCCTGCCAGATTTCCCGTACATGCTCCATAATGAGGTTAAAGTGCTTATCATAGGCGCGCAGCGTGCCGTAGAGCTTTTTATTATGACGACAGCTCACGAGACACGGCGCTCGATCGGTGATGCACCGGTCGAGCAGCGTGAACGGTGTTCGCGGCGAGCCGTTTGCGGCATGCACTGCTGGCTTCAGAGCTGACGCAGCGCTTTCGCTGCTATTCGGAATGCTCTGCGTCGTTGCTGGGGTCGTCGCTGCGATTAGCGTTTGGTAGGATGTCGAAGCTTCTGCTGCAGCGCTGAGCTCTGATGCGGCAGGCGTTGCCGCAGCTTGATCCAAGTGCGTGTCGTGTGCATCAAGGGGTCTTCGTTTCTGGGGCGCGGTAGGCGGGGCGCTGGCCGGCTCCGCCCATCTTCGTTTTCGTCGTTGTGTGGTGGTCGTGCTCTGTGGATCCGCGCTAGACTGGATCGGTGACGGCGATAGAGCAGCAGGGTCCAGGGTTTGAGCCAACTTCTGCTGCTGCTGCTGCTGCTGCTGCGCGGACGATGTCGTCGTTGCGTCTCCAAGGTAGGTAGCCCGACTATCTTCTCCCTGTGTCGCTCCAGGCGCGACGCTAGAGTCCTCATCGCGAGCCTCTTGTTCGAGTTTCACACCTAACAGGTCCAGCAAACGTTTTTGGAGTTCAGCCTTTCTACCGCTGGTTGGAGCTTCTCGCGCGGCAAGCTCCCGACGGAGCTGCGCCACCGTCAGTCCCGCTACAGCCCCCGCTTCTAAAGCAGTGGGCTGATCAACTGGAGGCATTCCTGCTCGCCAAGAGTGCTTATTTGGACGTCATTAAACGACCAGTGTAGACGATTGCACCAGCTTTACAACGAACGTCACGGAATGCGAACCATTCGCACGGCGTTCGCAGAAGCGCGTGTTCCGACGCCGCGTCCAGGTGGCATTGCAGCAGCTAGGATCAAGCGTTGTTGGTGCGGGGCTTTCACGCCTCTGTTGAACAGTTGCTCCTGGTGTTGTCATTGTTTTGTTTTTGGGCAGACGAGACGCTTACAGGTAAGCACTGGGTAGGTCGTGTTGTTTTCCACAATGAGAACTCCGAGTTAGCCACGAGAGGGGGCGCCGCTGCTTCACGGGCTCGAAGCCGTGTCGCTGGGCACCAGTCTGGCGGGATGGGTTCGGATCTAGTACTGGGTGCTGGTTTGAACCTGAAAACGCGTCTGAATCCGAGGTATGCACCACGGTAAGGTGTAGTGTTTACGCTGTCGGCGCGTTGAAGCGGACTTGCTGTTTCAGGAGTGCACACGTGAAAGGCCCCTTGGCCGTGACAAGCAGCGCACACTGCGTGCCGCAGCTCAACAGACGTACTGCTTTCGCCTGGAGGCGCCGAAAGGGCGGCGGTGGTGGTGCTTTGGCGACGACCTAAGCCGGAGATCATAACCGGGTATCGTCGCTGACCTGCGGCGTTGCAACTCGGTTCTCCAACTGAGCGTAGACGTCGCAAAGCTGTTGAGCGGTTTCCCTCGCGAGATCAAACTCGTCCAAGTTCGACGCAAAGGGCGGTTCTCGGCAGTAGTTGTCCAGAAAAGCGTTGCGTCTGCGAAGCTTGTCGTAGGCAGCGATGGTGCGTCCCAACAACGTCGAGATGCCAGTGTGGTTTGCAAGCATAAGGCCGCGGACGCGGTGGGTGCATTTCAAGTAGGGGGACTTGCGAGCGAGCGTCACCTGTACGTTTGCTGATGTAAGTGGTGTGAAACCGAGGTTTTCACGCTCCATCAGTCGCTGCAAGCTTCTCTGCACTTCGGAGGGGTCCTCGATTTCACCCTGTAGAACACCCAGCAGGGAAAGGTAGGAGCCACGACGAAGCGGGCAGCTCGCCATCAAGCTCTTTGGCTGGACTAGGCGTCGCATCACATCGTATACAGAGGTTTTTCGAATACGGCTTTCAGCGACCGGGAGCACTTGCGGCAGGCAGTCGACACCGGACGCGATCTGGTTAGTGTCCACATGTTTGGCGTTCATCTGGTTGGCGCCAGCGCCTGTGTAAATCGTGAGCGGTGTACAACTTGCCACCAGAAAGTGACAAGGCGGGAGCGGCACCAATGTAGACATCAGCTCCCGCAGATCTTGGTGGCTGTACGCTGGGAATCGCATCGTCGTGGTCGACGCTGCCATGACCATCGACACGAGGGCGTTCGTCTGGTCGAAGGTAGGGTTGTCCACGTATAAACGCTCACTCGCGATGCGGTTTAGTGCTGCATTATCGAGCACCGTGACCATATCCGCAAATTCAACGAGTCGTCGCAAGGTCAGTAGCGAGTTGTACGGCTGCACAACAACATCGCTGAACATGGCGTTCGCATCGTCTTCTTCAGCGCCGCTGCCGCCACCGCTGGCTAGCCCCGTGGCGGCGCTGCCGCTGTTCGCATAATCCCTTGCGTCTGCATGGCGTTCGCCCGAGGCCACTGCGTACGACTGGTTCGGAAGGATAGAATAGGTCTGCACGACCTGCTTCGGGTAGCGATCGTGAAGCTGTTCCATAACGTAGGAGCCGAGACCGCTTCCGGTCCCGCCAGCAACCGAGTGGCAAATTTGAAAGCCTGCTAAGCACTCAGCGTTCTCCGCCTCACGGTCGATCATATCGAAGAGGAGCTCGTCGAGCATCTGTCCCTGGGTATAGCCGCTCGCCCAGTTGTTGCCCGCGCCACCTCGATCCCGAATGTCAAGAAAATAGTTTTCAGGGTTGAACAGTGACCCGTAGGCGGAGTTCTTAATCGATTGAATCACGCGAGGCTCCAGGTCAATAAGCAGTGCTCGTGGAACGTGCCTGCGATCGTCCGCTTCATAAAAGAAGGCGTCCTTGCGGTCCACGTTCGGGGCTGCGTAAGGTTCTAGCCGCCCATCCGGCCCTATGGCGTGCTCCAAACATAGCTGCTTCCAAAACTCGAGACCAATCTGATTCCCACACTGTCCTACTTGCAGCGTAAGCACCTCGCGCGGCATCGAGGTTTCAGGTACGAAGCCGCTGCCGCCTCACTGCGGAAGCGCAGCGCTGGTGTACCCGTGCGCGTCAGCGATGCGTGCCGGCGTGCGTCGAGCGGATCGATGCGCGCGCGCGCCCCGCCGGAAATTCAAAATTCGCTCGCGTTCCTGAATCGCCGCGTGATGATGCCAGCTGCGGTGGCGCGATAGCGGCGATAGCGTTGTTGACGCTCGGTACGTCGTGTGTGCGTCACCCGGAGGCAGTGCGCGAGGCACTGGGGCCCGGGGCGTGCGACCTGCAGCCGTACTCATGAGTGAAGGAGGAAAGAACGATTACCCGACGCACTCGGAGTTGATTGAAGGGTACGTAGCGGGAAATCGGAAAGGGGAACCGACGCTCACGCCTCAGGCAATCGACACGAACACCAGGAATAACATGGATGCACTGTATGTGCCGACGTCGTCGAAAGCTGCGGAGCCTGAGGTGCTTGCTACGGTTTCCGCTCAAGCCGTAGAAACCCTGGATGACTGTGCTGGTACAGCGTATCCATCCATGCCGCTAGAAGAGCGCTTTTTTGGTTTCCACCCGTGCAAACTCGTTGAACAAGTCGAAGACTGCGTGCGCGACCTCTTGGAAGACGCGCTGGACGGCCTCGAGACGAGCCTATTCCGCGAGTGTGCGCTAGCGTTTGACGCTTTACAGGAGAACGCGGTTACCAGCGAGCACGAGCATGCGAAGCGCCTGCTGCTGCAGCAAGGTCTCATGCGTCTTCGAGATGCGCTCTTCACCGCATTTTACGACCAGATGGATCGCTTGCAAGTATACCTTTTGCGCAATGTTTTCCATATTCCGCCCGGTTTACGCATTCCCAATGTGAATACTTCCGAGGATCTTGTCGAGAACTGGGAGCAGGCACTCGGCATCGACCCTTCCAGTGTGCAGATCGATGCCAACGCAGAGGATGAGCATGCTGTTGATCAGGAGCTCGTCGCACTGCGCCAATCCCTTCGGGTTGCGCGGCAGCGTCTACAACGGCTGTGCAGAGAGCGATCCGTCCTGGAGGGCGCTTTTCATCGGCTGGAGGGTGCGCTGCAGTCGCGACTGGCTTCGACTTTGATACCAACGGAGCCGGAAGATCCGTCCGGTGACTGCGACGCGCTTGCAAAGCAGGTTGTAACCATCGCCCGCGCGGTCTCTGAGCTTGAGGCGGTTGTGCGCTCGTGCAGAGACCAATTCCTGGGGGATCGTTCCTCGGCGGCAAGCGGTGGCGCTCCGCCGTCCGGAACCGTACCCGCAGCTGCTGGCGGATCCGATGTTGGTGCACAGGGCGCACTGGTGCGTCCGCCGCTAGAGCTCGAGCGCATCTTCGATGCGCACACGAAAGCCACCCGAGTCGATAGTCTGGATGCAGTGGACGCGCTTCGTCGCGCCCTGCACCGCTCGTGCTGAGAACGAGAGAACGTGTTTCGAAGCCGTCGCTCGTGTGTGATGCGCTCAAGCCGCTGACAGGGTTTCCTCAGCGTCATCATCGCTCTGACTCGGATCGCTGTCGATGCGGAGCTGGCTACTCACTACCTCGCCATCCAGGTTCTTGTGGCGTAGTGTCCCCATCCAAAACGATGAAAGAGAGGCGTTTGCGCTTAGCATCTCCTTCACCCGGTAGAGGAAAAGCTCTAGGGCTCTTTTCAAGGGCGGCGTCAGCGCGATCAAACTCCGATCTCGTTGCTCTTTCGCAAAGACGCACACACGTTGGAGAATTCTCGTGCTCTTTTGGAAGGCTGCACAGGCGCTCGCTATATCTGCCGCACAGACCTGAAAGTGCACGATCCACAACGGCACGAGGGAACGATTCAGGCTGTCGGCAAAGGTTCGACCCAGGCGCATGCTCGCTCCGAGCGCGCGATGGTCCCTTCCACGAACAGCCTTGTCAAGCAGCGTCTTGAGCAACTGCGCAAATCGGCGAAAGAGCTTGAAATGGGCCGAGTCCAGCGGCGCCGTCACGCATACCGCTGCATTCGAGCGGGCAGCGCGCCGACCAGGTGCTTGTTGTTGTTGTTGTTGTTGTTGACACCAGATTCGAAAGCATCGCTCCAGTGCCTGGGCAACCAGTACGAATCGAGCAGGTCGAGCGTCCAAAAAGCACGAGATGCAACGCGGCCCCTGGTTCTGGCAAATGTGACGAGCCGGCATGTAGCGCTCCAGGGTGGCGAGCGCCCATTCGAACGTCGGTTCCGTTGCAGCCGTATCAACAGCTGCTTCAATGAGATGCAATGCGGCTTTGAGAACGGCTTCTGTGAAGCGTAGGTCTTCGGGAGCCTGACTGTACAAGTTTGACTCGAGCCATTGCTGCAATATTACGGCTCTATCGAACGACACTCCTTCTAGCCTCATCATGATTGCCAGTAAAAGCAGTGAGGTCTCGTCATCACTCCAGTCCAGGGGTGATGTCTGCGTCAGGAACGCGTCACAGAAGAGCTCGGCATCAAGGCCGGACGCCGATTCGAGCACCCGCAGCACCTGGTGAAGAGTGTCGCGAGCCTTGCACGCTGGGGGCGCCTTTGCGATACGTATCAGGACTTTGAGGTTGGCGTCAATGACCGCAGCATCGCATCGGCGGACGTGTCGGAGCGTCCACAGTAGGATCTCTGGATCGGCGGCATCAGCAGCGGTCTCGGCGAGCAGCCACGACAGCAGGGAGCCTGGTAGGCAGGGCTCCTGCGGCATCTCCAGGACGATCGGGAGAGCGTTTGCCGCAGCCTCCATCGCCAAGTGCTCTGCAGCTGTTTCCACTGCAATCAAATGCCTGATCCTCTCTACTAAATGCGATCGAGCGCCGTGCATATCCTGCTTTGCGAGCACAGCGAAGAAATGCACTTGCGCCCCCAACCAGTTCGAAGCGATCGCGAGACTTTGCATTTGGTCTCGGAGCTGCGCACATGGAATCGAAGCGGTCGGCTTCGAGAATGGCGCCACCGGGAGTTGAACTGCTGCGCCCAGCAGCGGGCACAACTCCTTCTGAAACCAATGGCTTGTGTAGCCGTGTTGGCCAACACCAATGCACCATATCAAGCGTAGTAGAGGTACCAGAAGCACGAGATTTGCAAAGCCGTCCTTCTTCGAATGCACGAGATTTGCGACCGGAATCACGAGGTCCAGGGAGCCCTCCATGGCGAGGCCGAATCGCGCCTCTGATGGGATCGACGCTTCATGCGCTTCTGCGTCGTTCGATGGCATCCAGATGAATAGACTGGCAAACTGTTGCAATGTGTGTGTTAAAAGCCACAGAGCGGGCGCGGGTGCCCTGTGCAAATCTGACGAACTGCTGCTGGCAGCGGTACCCAGCGATGGCATCCAGGCTGCAGCGAGTTCTGCATATAGCTGCGCGGCTATCGCGGGGCGTCTCGCCGTGCACTGAAGCGCGAGTTCCAGCAAATCCTGGGCTTTGGAGTAGTCTGCCTCACGCTGGCTCCAGGTCTCGACGAGGATCGCTGTCGCCAGGCATCCGCAACGTTGATAGAGTGCGTCGGGGTGTGTCAGCAGCTTCCGAACCATCAGAGGCAAGAACGTTTCGAGGCGCTCCGGCGCTTCTATGGAAGCGCACGCATGCGTATTCACGGTGCGATGCATGAGCGCAAAGGTGCTATACATCAGGGTCAGAGGGAGCGCGCCGGGCGTCTTGAGTGCGCCTTGAATGTTGGCGCATGGCGAAGGAGCGCGCCCGAAATCATGTTGCCACGTGGACGGTGCCAGGCTCTCACATAGCTCTGCGAGTCCATGCACAAGCGGAGCGAATGGAGCCAGTTCTGCCGGCGTCTCCCGCGCGATACACACGAACGCATGCAGACTGAGAAGGCGGCAGTACTCTGATTCGCTGTGTGCAAGTTCAAGGAAACTCAACAGACAGTCTTGGCGGAGCGCGGGCACGGCCTTGAAGAACGCGGCTATGAGCTGAGCGAGCGTCTCAACATGACCAACAAGGGGTGCGTGCGCGGTCATTTTCGGTCCGGACCGGCAGATAAGGTTCAATAGCTGAAGCAGTGCGGATCCATCGTGCGTATGCAGAATGCTTCCCCAGCGAAGTATCGCTCTTCGACCTTGATCACCGCATAGGATGTATGCCGTCGCGGCTTCGAGAGGACACGGCATGCGATGCGTACCCGTCGCTGGCCTCGCCCGATGTGCTTTCATTTCGAAACTCTCTGGATTCGCCCGATACAAAGCCAGTAGCAGGAAAAGATCTGCCGGTTGAGGGGTAGCGTCGGCACTGGCCCCGTCGGTCCACTCTTGAAGCGCTCGACAGACAAGGCCGTAGGCGCTCTGAGAATACCAGGCAAGCATACGCTTGACGGCCTGTTGGCTGTGCTGAAGCGCGCACGCAACCGCACTGGTAACAATGACCGCATCATGCGATGTCGCTGTCTGCTGTTGATGCAGCTGCTGCCGCTCTGCTAGAAGATTTTCGCGAAGCGCCGCCATAATCGCATTTTCAGCGGATGTCTCAAGACAATCGACCTCGTTCCCAGTCAGCAGAGCGCTTTCCGCATCGGAGGTAGCGCCCAGGGACTCGAGCGCTCCTACCAGAAACTGCAACCCCATTGCCAGGCTCTCTGGGCTGTACAAACCAGGGACAATGCTCAGGATCTCGCTGAGCAACGATTTGCGCACAGCACGTCTGGCTGTCGCCGTTTGCAGAGCGTTTGCTGTATCTACAACCGTATTCATGAGGCGCACGTTGCATTTTTCTCCTCGAGCAGCTCCCTGCAAGAGACCTGGAAGCGAGTTGGCCAAAGCGAGCTCGTGGCGCTCTGCGTCAAACGATTGCTGCACCAGCTCTGGCAGTATCTCGAGGAGCGTCATTTGTAAATCGGGCGACACGATGCCAAGCGCGCCCAGAATACTTTCGATCAATGCGCCCAAGCCGCCAGATTCTTCCGCAGCGCTCTGGTGCGCAATGACTCTTTCGCTGCCGAGCTGCATGGGTAGGATATGCGACAGCGACAGGTCAGAGTTCAACCATCGCAACGCAGACGCACAGCTCAGCGCTAGCGTCGACTTGGCGGCTTCGCTCGGATCCACGGACGAGGAGCCCAGGTCTCGCTCCAGCGCTTCCTGCAGCAGTGCGCGAGCTGCTCCGAGACGAAGTCCTCGAATCCGCAACAGCAGACAGCTGAAACTGACGCCAGTTGACCTGAGCTCGAGCTCGCACCGCTTCGCGTCAAGGGATACGACCGTTGATGCGCGATCATCAGACGCCGGAAACTGCAGCTCGGCAATGGGTGTCAGCGAGCGCGTTAGTGCTGCGTCGTCCGTTTTCCATGCCTTTTCGATAGCATCAACCAGTCTGGAAGCTCGACAAGCAGTTTCCTCTTGAGCTGTTGAGGTTTGCGGGTCGGACTCACCGGGTGCTTCAATTTCGGCCGTCAGCGCGGTGCAGAGTCGCTCCAGCGCAGCCACGGACTCCACGACATAACACGTCTCGTGTAAGCCCCCACGCCCAGGCCAGTGAAGCAGCCGAAGCCCAACCTGGTTTAACTTGACCACCAAGGTAGCCGGAAGATAGCAGACCAGTGGGTCTTGCGACTCGTCAAGTGGTAGGATACGCGCGTTAGGTTCCATGCAAGTGCTGTTGCGACGCTCCCGTACGCAACAACGGCAATTGCAATGAACGTGTTCGCGCGCCGCAGTTCGACGATCGATCGCGCTGCGGCAATGCGTGCGTGCAATGCGTGCGTGCAATGCGTGCGTGCATGCGTGCATTGCACGCATCGAACTGGAGAGCACGCATGCGTTCAGTTTCAGTAAGCGGCTCCCGGTAGGCTGCGGTAACTGCTCAGTTTCTTTTTGGAGTATACGGTCGGTGCAAGGAACCCGGGGATCTCCGATTGCGTGATGGTTATTGGCATGGGAGGCGGCGTCCATCACGTCGCACCAGAATTTCAAGGCGCGCCAGTGATACTGCATTCTTTCCTTTCCAGATCACGGTTCGTGCAAATGCTATTTGGTATGCCGCGCCTAGCGTGGGCGCTCGCTTCGACACCCCTACAGCTCAGTGGGTCGATGTGCTCGCTGCACTGGCGCTGCATGCAGTGCGTACGGCGACCGCACAGCCGAACCAACTCGGGCGTCATTGACTTGCCACGCACGACCAGCGAAGCGTTTTCCAGGCGACGGTGCCCTTTGCTTCTCACGGTTGACCGATGAATCTGAACCTGATGTGCAAAGACGAGTTGGCGATGCCGCTCTCGTGCCAGACGGATTCCGTACAAGCGGATGCTCTGGATCAGGAGGAAACGCTGCTTTAAGGTCTGGCGTTGACGTTTCTGTCGGACTGACCGGTCTGATTGCGTGCGACGTTGCGGACAGGTGAGCCAGGTCGCTGCGTTCTCTACCAGCGAGCTTCTGTGGTGGCAAAGTGGCGCCCGCCCTGCCCTGTTCCCGAACTCTCTCGACTCCCATGAACCGAGCACAACCTTCAGTCGCAGCGCATCGCTGTCCAGTGGCGCCTTGATGCCATCGCTGGCCAATGAACGCCATATCTGAAAGCACGTATGGGAGGCAGCTGGCCGAAATCGGAGGTAAGATAAAAAATGATACACGCTCCCATGGGTGTTGGTATCAGCTGCGCAATCGAGGATCTCTGGTAACTCTACATGCCCTGCGGATCGGAAGGATCGCACGACGTTCATGGACCAGTGCGTCCGGCACGGGCACTGGTGCGCTTCCGCTCAGGGAGACAAACCACGAGCTTTTCGAGTACGTCGCACGGACGCCGCGGGTCGCTGTCTCTCCAGTTCAAGAGAGGAAACCTCAAAGGCTGCGCACTCGGAACCGTTGTTTGATCTGCCGTTCGTCGTGTGCTGGCCAAGGTTGCCTGGAACGAGCACCTTTACTCGAAAGCAGGTTCGTAACTCAAACACTGAAACTAAACCCGCGCCTCCGTCCCCTGCTCCGGAAGTTTTGGAGCCACTGGCGCAACGCTTTCCACTTCATTGTGAAGATTTTGTCAACAGGGAACGGAGGTTGCTCGTGAAAGCGATGTACTCCTGGTTACAAGCGCGCCGACAGCCGCCGCCGCCCCCTTGCGTGCACCCCAGTACACCGTGTTTCGTTGCCGCGTGGCGTCCGCTCGTGGCGGGCCTGACCACTTGTGGCGCACTAGTTCCGATATCACGAGCTAGAACCACAGTGCGATCGCATCCGAACCGACAGCTTCGGTTAGGAGCGGTCCGGTGCGTTCGCTGTGCGAGTGACCAGGCGGATGACTCGTCGGCCCCGCTTGATCCTGCGAAACCGGATATGCAGACGAACCCGCGCTATTTCACGCGTCCCAACCGGGTTTCTACTCGACAGCGGATGTTCGAGCGCAATCAGAACAATGTCTCTCGCCAGCGGAGACGAAGAGCGCTCCAAGCAATACTTTGCGGCCAAGTGATTGCCGAGACCTACGACTACGTTTTTACGGATGGTCGGTATTATTTTCCGCCTGGTTCCGTCAATGATACTTTCCTCATCGAGACCGAGGAGACGCGAATGATGAACCCTATTGGCAGGGCCCGAATGATGGACATTCGAGTGGGCCATGTGCGAATTCGCCGAGCAGCATGGCGCTTCTTCGAGGTGCGACGTAGTGACGGCGGTGTTTGGACCACCCTCCAGAACTATACCGCCTTTTGGAAGAGCGTCCGACTTCGCTTTGCTCCACGGAACAACGCTGGTGATTAGCTGAGTGCACGTCATCGCCCAGGACGAATCGTCTACCGTGCAATCTCGGAAGCAGAGCCGGCGCTAAAAGCGCCAGCGCGCGAACCGTGGACTCGTCACATGCTGGAAACGCGGGAAATTGTGGACCACGCTTGTCTCTATGGTGGAACACGTTGGATACGCGTGCATGATGGGACCATTCGCACATGCTTTCGGCGAGTGCACGGCAGGGCGCGGGTGACGTTCAATGCGATCTGAACGCCACCAACGACAGCATCCAAAGCGCTTCCTTGAGCGAAAACGCCGACACCGACTTGAGCCTCGATCGGATGACGCGTTTGGTGAGGGATGTCGAAGCGCGAGCGCACGAGCGACTTGGACACCGCCGTGGCAACGTATGTTGCCAGTAACCGAACCCCCCAAGCTTGTGGCGTGCAGTACACGCGCTTTCTCCCCGGTGAGTGTGATCTGTGAACCAGATGGGATTTCCGGATCCCTGGTTGTCGAATAGGCATGTCGTGTGCGAGGTGGTACTCGGCGCACGCCACATGCGCTTCGACAGCAGCCTGCCTCAGACAGAGATGCTTCGCGCAATGCTTGACTTCACCCATACAAGAATACGAGTAGGGAGTTCATGGAATACGGGCGTATAGTCTAAAATTTAAATCTCTTCGAGCAGTCATCAACATCAACCTTTTGAGGGTTTTTCGCAGTGGCTGCTTCCTCTTCATCATTCTCATTTGTGGCTTTACGTACACCGGACTCTGCTTTCCCACTGGCGCCGTCATTCGCTTTCGCGGGATGTTGATGGTTGCGTTGCATTCCCGATACCGCCGATTCCGGCTGTTGTCGACGCCTCTGATACGTAGACGGAAGTTGCGATCTACACTTCGCTTTCCATGTCGATCTTCTTTGGATACAGCCTTAGTGGGCCCTCCGCAGTGATGACACCTGGGTGTTGTCAACTGTTGCTGTAGGTGCATTGCATATCGCCCTCCGAGTGCTACCCTGTGGCGCTTGAAAGCTTGTTTGACCACTCAGTACATATCCTTGACGGGTACAGATGAGCCCATCCAAATGACCTCCTTCGTTTCAGCGCCCGCTGACGTACCCCTCGATCACGGACCTGTTCTGGGCGATCCCCTGGTCAAGTACTCTGCCGGCAGCATGCCCATGCGTATGCTGCTCCATTCGATACGGGATGTGTCATACGCGATATTGTCCATAGTGAAACAAGTACCGGGAGGAGAATCTAGTCCTGGGAGGATTTCGAGAAATTTCGATCAGTTCGCGCTCCTTTCATGCCACTCGGTGGCATACAGTTCACTGGACGCGATCGCTGCGATGACTAGAGTCCGAGTCCAAGACCCGCTTTCATGCATACAGAAGTGACGCGAGCCGCTGCGAGCGCACCCATGACAGGTACCATGGTGCTGTGGAGTGCCGTTTCGTTCATAGTTACGAAGAGAGAGAATGATTTGTCTTCCGAACGGCTTCGATTGTTTGACATGACAAGTTCAGTGAACGTTTGGCATGAGCATCCAAAGCGGCCATCAACGTAAGAGGTTGAGTCTCTTTAATCGTCAATCCGGCCGATCGAAACGGTGCGCCAACGAGCTGCGTCTTAACGGAGAGATCGTGGATTTGAAGCATGCTTGCGCTATGCGTACGCCAAACATAAGGAAATGAGAAGCATGCAGGCTTACGCGAATGAATTGGATAATGGTATTCGCTATTTCACGGGAGCTTGTTGGTCGGCATCGCGAAGCGTCATGATTCCGGTATCGTGACCACGTCCAGTGACAAGGCGTCGTTGGGGTCATTGCGGTACGATGGCCAAGCATCCTAAACCTGCTTCCGTAACCTTTATCCTTTATTGCTGCACTTCGAATCTAGATACTGTACAGCTAGAAAAACTCAAAAAAAGACCACAGGCTGGAACAGATCGTCCACTCTAGTCCTCAGTTTCATCTGACACGGGTAGAGTGAAAATCCCATATTCACGTTCGTGCTCACGTCCTAGTCGTCTGGCTGCCGCCAGCTCCGACGTAATCCAAGAGTTGACCTCACAAACCTTGCAGAGAGACCGCGTAAGGATCGCGGGCAGAGGACGACGACCGCTCCGCTGCTGTCGCACGCCGTCGCGGCGTGCTCGCGCCTCGCGTCTCGTCTGTAAGCGTACTCGTTCTTACAGTGACCGACTCCGTCGAGCATCTGCCAGTTTAAGAGTCCGCGGAGCCACTAGTTTGCGGCCTGGAAAACACGGTCTCCGAGTCTGGTGTGCCTGCTCGAGGTCGCGGCCCCATGTTGCGGGCAAAGTTCGCAAGAAGGAAGACGGCGCCTCCGATCCCAAAGGCTGCAAGGGAGCCGCTCGTCAAGTAGAACAGCCCATCCACTATCCTGTGTGTACTCATTTTCCAAAGTATGTGAAGTTTTCCGTTGGTATTTGCAAAGTTCTGGGCAGCAGCAGCAGCAGCAGTAACACGTGCTCACATCCAGATGACCGCAAGGAATCTGGCAGCAGTGCTCCCGTCGATGTATCCGGACTTTGCTGACCAGTGATGCGCCGCTTTGGATCGTACCGAATGCATGAGACTGCTTTATGCAAATTCTACGCAAAAGATTCATGATTGTACAGATTAGTTGTGGTGCGCCTCTGCGTTCGGCGAAGGTGCTAGTCACGTCGATGGTGTCATGGTGCAGCAGTGGTGCGATCTTTGATCCTATCCATCTCTATATGATAGTATTCAATGATGTTCAATATGGACCTTCGATCCATTCTACCGTCGCGTTTCCGCGGCGCCTCGTCCATGGGCTCCGACGATGCCGCGCCTGCCTCGGCGATTCTCTCGTACGAGACATCTCCGCGAACCCGGTACTTTCTCTATTGAGCTGTGTGTGCCAGACTAGTTCTTAGTGCACTCTTTTTTGTTGTGTATTCATTGTCGTCGGAACCAAGATCAGGAATGACCGTGCTGGCTTTCCGAAATTGCTTACCACGCACGCCCTGAGTGCTCGCCCGCGTGGAACAAGCTCGATTTTTTCTGGGGCAAGGCACTCGTGTGGCCGCTGTTCAGTTGCTTGAGATGAAGCGCTCCAAGCGACAGGGCAACGGCGCGACGAGCACACAGCACGAAAAGAAACGGTCCACGCACGCTAAGGGCTCGTCGGACGCAGGCCAGGTGTCAGTCCCGTGCACACTGCTGGACCAGTCAGATCGTCTGATCAGCTTGCGCGAGAAATACACCAGCGCAGAACCTTTTTCACATATCCAGCTGCGCGAAGTTTTTGATGAGGTTTTTCTTAATGCAGTGCGTAACGAGATCATTAGCAACTGTACCGGATCTTTGAAAGAAACCGATATTTACAAAGTCTATCAAACGGGAGAGCTCCGTAATCTCGACGCCCTCAGCACTGAAGAGCAGCGACGTCTGCGCAACCTGCGGGTCCTCCGGGATATACTCTATTCAGAGCGCTTCCGAAAATTTTTGATGGCGCTTACCGGTTGCTGTGATGAGTCGTGTGGCGAATGCCTCGACGGGGATCTCATCGATTGCTCGATCAACGTGTACACGAGAGGATGCCATCTGCTCTGCCACGACGACGCCATCGGGACGCGACGTCTGAGCTATATCCTGTATTTGACGGAACCGGAGCATACATGGACGCAGGAAGATGGCGGATCCCTGCAGTTGTTTCGGCTTCGAGATGGGAAACCGGTTCAGGGCGCGATACCAGAGCCGGAGAACTACTCGCACACTTCGCTGTTGCCGGAGTGGAACACGCTAGCAGTTTTCCAGGTATTACCGGGGCGCAGTTTTCACGCGGTAGAGGAGGTGCGCACGGACGAGATGCCACGCCTAAGCATCAGTGGTTGGTACCATGTCCGCGCGCCCGACGATAAGACTCCAGTGGACCCGGCGGCATCGTTGAGGCAGCTGCAGACGGGCGCCCATAGACCGTTTTTGCCGCTGTCGGCCGAGTTGTCAGCGTCTTGCGCTGTGCTATCTCAGGGGTCAGATCGCGCCCGGACGCTGCTAGATGCGGCGCTCTCCACTGCTGAACTGGAGTATTTGCGCACCTACATACAGCCAGTGTATTTTGAGGACGCCCACGTGCGAGCTATTCGGAAACGATTTCGCCGCGAAAGCAGCGTTCAACTGCATGATTTTCTGAAAATTAGCGGAGAGGCCTCGGCGCTGGTGGCAGCTTTGCATGAGACCGATAGCGACGCTCGAGTCAGATGGCAACGACTTGCAGCTGGCGGCGAACGCAGTGACGATCCGTCTGGGTGGCGAACCGTTGGCCCGCCACACCGCCAGCGATATCTGGAGTATCAGGGATATCTGGATTCTGGGCCGCCTGTTTCGATTCTAGAGGGAACCCTGAATTGTTTCCAGGCACTCTTTGCATCTCGAAGCATGGCTCGCTTCCTCATGGTCCTGACTGGATTGGATGCCTCATACGGGCGTATTCGGGGGTATCGTTGCAACATCCGCCGATTCCGACCGGGACTCGACTACACACTAGCAACCTATGAGACGCTGGTGCCGCGGACAGAGCCCTGCCTTCTTGACGCAACGCTCTGCTTCGTCGACGACCGAGAGCAGGACAGTGCGGAAGCTTGGCGGAGCGGCGAGTGTGGCGGCTATGAATGCTACATGGATAGTGGCGACGGAGACGGTGACCCCAGCGTTTATCGAGATGTCGACGATGCAGATGACGCAGACGGGAACGCGAACCAACTGCTGAATCTACCACCGGTATCGAATGCCTTGAGCCTAGTCCTTCGGGATCACGACGTTTTGCGATTCGTCAAATACGTCACTGCCGCTGCTCCGAGCAGCCGCCTCGATCTCGCATTTGAGTATGCGTTAGCGGAAGAGCACAATGGCAAGGCGTCCCAGTAACACTGGTGACCGTCTCTTGTTGTAAAGGTCGACGCAAAGGCCCCGGAATGCGATGGTACACAGCTCGTGCATAGATTCTCTGTTTGATAGATCGGTTACACGGACCAAATATCCCAGGTTGAGGCTGAATATTGGCTTTCGGGAGAGCGTCCATCATGGTGCTAAATCCTACCTCCAAGTTCCATCACTCCTGCTTCCTCTCGTACGTACGAGTCATTTTATACGCTCCATCGTGCACCAAGTGCCTGCCTTGCTGCACCCGCCGTAGCGTCTATACCGCTGCAGCGGATCCAGCACAGAGACAGAACGGCTTGGTCGTACCACAAGGGTGTCGGCTCGTAGTGTCGTTTATCCGACACTGGATCACAGGACATCATCATGCAGGGAGCCTGCAAGCTGTGCATATGGATGTACCGCCTGCTGTAGCGCGAACCGATATACTAGGCGTCCACAGCGACCAGGGCGGCGACACGCAGACGCAGCATACCTGGCCCTAGTCCCAGCATAAGCAGCGTTTCAGACGAGTTGCTCAGATCTCACGACAGCACTAGACGCTTGGCGCGAACACGAACCACGAGCCCGGTATTCTCGTCCGGCTTACGGGACCTTCCGTCTCTGAGATAATCTTTCGACAATACAGAGACCTTTTCCCCCTTTTAACGCGTACCGCACGCCTGGAATGAAATTTTTATCGATTGACGAGTTCGTGATTCGTTTCTGTGCTTGCCCGTCTCGTGCGTAGGTGCGTCGCGCACGCATCGGTCAAGAATCTCGATGGCAACGCTGCGAGATCGCGGCAACAGGCACGCCGTTCCAGCCACGTGGCGCTCTGTCCAGCGACGGAGGCACGTGCTGTCCGCGATCGCCGCATCCCCGGCAGATACGCGGACACGCCGCCCGCGTCCATCGTCAAATCGACGTCGAAGAAAAGCGCCCTGGACGCACGCACGAGGGGTTCTCGGATGCCGCGTATCACCCGGCCGGTGGCGCGATGCGTGACGTCGCCTCCGTCGAGCACCGGAAATTGCAACCTGCCTGCCTGCCTGCCTGCCTGCCTGCCTGCCTGCCTGGCGCTGAGCATCCGATCTCGCCGGTGCAACGCGTCTCTTCGGGGGAGGCGTTTCGTTTGCAGGCTACACTCGTGCTTGTATCTTCTGGATGCTCAGTAGATCAAACGTTGAGCTTCTACCCGAGTCAGTGTTCTAAATCAGCTAACGAGATTTTTCCGTTGGGATAGGTGCTTGCGGTTGGCGGTCACGTTTTCTTATTTCTGTTGGATATCGTGTCGAAGATTGCGGCTTTGGGTTCCGATGAGACGTTTCCCAGGGTCTGCGGGGTTATTTTCAGCGTGGAATGACTTTGACTCCTCGTTTGGTTCAGGGAACGATGCGGCTTGCGAAAGCGGCTCGGCGGAGGCGCTGCTCCCTCCGCCGGGGCCACCGCTTCGGTTGTCGGGGCTGCTTGCAGGTACCGGCACCGGTGACCCAGTCATCCAAAAGCGGCGACTGGGGGAGCGGCGGCCGCCCAAGCCCGGCGGAAGCAGCGAGCGGAGAAGCTACGGGGCGGTCGTGGATCCGCAGTGGGCCATCGCTGCGTGCTCACATTCGCACACTGCGGAAACTGCGAGCTGTAGCACGACGTGTCCGCTACACGACGGGCGCTATGTGCCCTCATCGGGTGCTGGCCTGCGAGGATCAACGATGCCAACAACGAAGGATAGATCCAATTGTTTGCATGCGATGCGGCAGTCGCGCTCCACCGATTCGATGGAGCGCGCTTTTGTTGGATTCCATTCCGACAGACGGCAAGATGACCTGGCTCCCGTGGACGAAGCAGTCCTATCTCAAGCTTCAACCGAGAGACTTGAAGGCATCGCTGGGAAACGGAACTCGAATATGCCCGATCTCTCGCTCTGTTCGCACTCTGAAACGGCACCCGGCATCGACGCGGCGCCCGGGTACATCAGCACCGACGAGATACCAGAGCGCCATGGCCCTGTACTGCATCGTTGCATTTGGGTTGAAGCGGTCCTCCACGGAGACTGCCCTGCGGAGATTGCACAACACTCAATGCTGGAGATTCGGGCGAAAAACGGTACCCAGTGGCAGAGCATCTGTCCTGATCTTGATCACGACCTCGAAGGCAGCCCAGCACATGAATGGCACTCGACGCTGGCCCCAGATCGGAATACGCACCTGCGGCATACCGCCTCGCAACCAGTTCACCAAGATGCTCCGGATGCGTCATTTGCCAGGGTGACGATTTTCGGCAGCGACGCACCAGCATCGCCACCGCTGAGACAGACGGCGGCGGTGGCGCTGACCGCACGACACAGTCGCCCAAAGCAGCCTCGCGCTGCAGAGAGCCGGCTCCACGTACTCCGTATACCCTGCGGATGCCGCCTGGCATCAAACGGCGTCTGCGAACTGGAGATCTACCTGCATATGCGCATCAAGGTGGCATCAGAGACGCGTTTCGGCTGCACGCTGTTCGCTTTCGATCAACAACGGACGCCCCTGGCAAGCCCTCACTTCGTGTATGTCACCATTTCTGGGGGAAACGTTACAGACCGGAACAACCCAATCGGTCGTCTGCAGGTAACCTGTGAGCGCGCCAGCAACTGGAGCAGAGAGCGGATGCGTGGAATCCCCGAAGCATCCTGGCAGCGTGCAACCTGGTTGCTTCCGACATCACTTCACGATCCAGTCACCGCGGGGCTCTCGCAGGCGCCCAGTGAAACGGAGTTCGCTGCACCGCTCGACATGTTCGATGTCTTCTGGAGACCTGCGGCGAACTGCGCTTTCGCAGGGTCTCCATCTCGAGCCTCTTCGCAGCCTTGCCCGAGGAGCGTCAAACACGCTCCCGATGCTCCGGTACACCCGCGCAGGGCATCCGGTGTGAACGCTGCCGCTCTCGGTATCGAGAGCGATGCTCCATTCCAGAGTTGCTGTGCGCTGGAGGGCGCCAGCGCCCGCGCAGCAGCCTCTCGAGTGAGTCCAGTTACAGACGCCTGGTCCAGCGTTGAACAAGCAGAAACGTATGCACTGTGGTCTTTTTCGCTGGACTCTTTCGAGCCAGTTGCCGCTGTGGAACCGAGGTCTTCGCTAGCGACAGAGCAGCTTGTCGCTGAACGTGAATGCTGCTCCCTGGAAAAGCCAGATTTCCCGGGCGTAGGGGTTGCATGCAAGCCACCATCAGCCACTAGTCCGCACTCGTCGGCGAGCGGAACGCCCGGACACGCTTCCAGCGATTCACATGGCATTGATTCGCAGCCTGCAGTGGACCCGGACACAGCGCAGGCTTTTGCCCGAGTTCGTGAACGAATTCGTGGCAAATCGAAACGTTTCACGCTCTACGCAATCACGCTCTCCGACTTGCGCTCTTTCTTTCATTTGCCCCGTGACGTGGTGGCTAGGCATCTTGGAATCTGCGTGACGCTCCTCAAAAAGATTGCTCGTCGCAACGGTATTGCACACTGGCCGTATCGTCGCCTCAAAACGCTTCGGAGCAAAATCGCGGCGCTTGAGGTCGAGCTTCAGCTCCCAAGTGTTGTTGATCGAAACGGTCGCGCACTTTGCCGTCAACTCCAGCAGCTGTGCCAGCAAATGCAGCAGATTCAGGGTAATGGCGCGGTCTCCGATGACGCGCTACCAGCATCCTAGACACGCGAGATAGCGTATGAGGCAGCGCAGCAGAGGCGGCAGCTCCTTGACAGCGATGCTCTCAACTATTGATAAGGAGGCAGCATGTGCCATTCGCAGAACTCGTTATCTTTGGTAGCGTACGAACAAGTCGCTCTGATTCCTGTTCGACTCGCTTTACGCGAAGGTGCACATTCTTGTGCATAGATCGGCAACGGAAGCGATGGTACGCTGGGACCTGGAAATAGGCACCAGTGGACGGCAGCAGGACTAGTGCAGCTTCCAAGGAGCACCCGCCGCCGCTGGCGAGTTTCCTGGTACCGCAATAGCAGCGGCCGCTGCTTCGCTCGCGGATTCTCGCGGGTTACTGCCAGCTACAGCCGTTCAACGCTGCTCGACAAGCGCTTTGGCGTTGTGGTCAGTCCGAAGCAGACGATGCCCAGATTGTAACTGCATAGCGCCAAAATAATGCTAACGCGATACCACAACGCTCGGCG
>Ga0078972_1002622_pt1 | contig 58541 bp, 47 predicted proteins | sample YelNatPaOPGAMG01_FD_67568 | JGI IMG/M metagenome (GOLD analysis project Ga0078972, IMG submission 67568) | Hot spring thermophilic microbial communities from Obsidian Pool, Yellowstone National Park, USA - OP-RAMG-01 (SPADES assembly) (version 2) | ecosystem: Environmental > Aquatic > Thermal...
CCTTGTAGTTCCCCTCACCCCGGCTTCGCCACCCCTCTCCCACTTGCGGGGAGAGGGGAGCTGGGAGGAGTCCGTCAGGTGTGTTCGGGACATGTAGGCCCGTGGTGTGGGGACTGGGGGAGGGTAAGGCGAATGTGAGGCCGCCCCCACCGCCTCCCGTCTTTCACCTGCGCCCCATCCTGCTTACTCTCACCTTCCCTACGTGCGACCTCCCTCCCATGTGTGGCGTCCAGCCTTTGACCGCTCGGCAAGATCCGTTTCCCCGGCTTGCCGCGGTTGGCAACAGGTGTTCATCGTGCCAACACCGAACTGTAGGTTGGCCCATAGGAGGCGGGTTTGGCAGTGCCAGGCAAGGGGCCAGCCGGCCACAAGCTGCGTGGTGCTGCAGCGCTGAACGGCGGCGGGCGCGTCCCGTTTGCTGTAACCTGCCGCCAACCGCTGCTAACTCCCGCGCGCTGCCCGAACAGACAGGCTAACGCCGAAGGGCTGTCGCCAGGGATGGTTTTGCGTCGCCGCGGCGACAAGGAGGATCAGGATGAAGAGATGGAGTCTGGTAGGCCTGGCCGTGCTGTGCCTGGGATGTGTTGCGTACGCCGCTGGCGCTGTGCAGCTGCGCGTTAGCGCTAAGCCAGGCGACACCTGGAGCTATCGAACCACTGTCACCACAAACCAGACGGTGCACACGCCTCAGGGGCAGCAGCCGATGAAGGCCACGATGGAGCTGAGCTACAGAGTGGTGGCCAAAAAGCGGCTGCCTAACGGCGATATGCAGATGGTGATGGAGCCAGGCATCCCAACCATGACCATGAACGGCCAGAAGATGCCATCCGGCCAGAACCAGACCAAGCCGAAGCCGGTTCCGCTGGTCATGTCTCCCAACGGAAAGCTCAGGCCCGCCACCGCCAACGGAAGCGACCAGCTTGCTGCCATGACGAGCATCTCTGGCGGCCTGCTGCCAAGCAAGCCGGTGAAGGTTGGCGACACCTGGAAGCTCACACAGGACCTGCCGGTTGGCGGCAGCAAGCTCAGGGTGACGTCAACCAGCAAGCTCATCTCTATCAAGGGAGGCACCGCAATGATCAGCACCGCGTTCAGCGCGCCCTTCCCCAACCAGCAGAACGGACCACAGATGAAGGGCACCATAAGGGGTACGGTGGTTCAGGGCGTGTCTCTGGCCACCGGCATGCAGAGGTCAGCCGTTGGCGACATAAGCGGCAACGGAACGATGGTGGTGCCCGCGCCGCCAGCGCAGCCCGGCCAGCCAGCAGGCAAACCGCAAACCATCAAGCTGGACATGAGGATCCACACCGCTACGCGGATGGTGTCCGGCAGGTAGCCCCTGCGGGGATATGCCGGCTGCGCTGAGGTGACCTCCGGGCCGGGGGGCTCAGCCGGCAACCGGCCCACCCCATCGCTAAGCCTTCACAAGGTACAGCCAGCCCAGCAGCACCGCGACCCCGCTCACCACAAGCGCCGCGAAGGCCTGGGCTAGCTGCATCTTGCCAAGGACAAGGTGATGGTCCGACGGCAGGCCGGGGCTCCCAACGCGCTCCACAAAGCTGAACAGACTGCTAAGCGCGCGCCCGGCCCGGCGCATCGTAAGCGCAAGCCACGCGCCTGTCGCCACGATCCACACCAGGATCGATCCGTCCAGGGCGCGCTCTTGCCAGGCGCCATACCGCGCTGCCATAGGGAGGGCCAGCATTACCGCGCCAGCAACCGCGCACGGCAGGAGCAAGCTCGCTGTGCAGTAGTTGAGATACGCCCGAAACGCATAGCGCACCATGGGCGAGCGTAGCTCAAGGGCGCGCAAGAACCGGCCGAATAGGGCCGCGCCCACAAGCAGCGCGCTCAGAACACCGGTTCCCAGCAATAGGAAGGAGAAGCTAACTAGGTCGCGTCGGTACCTCTGGTGCAGGCGGGCGGACCATAGCTGGTTCGTTGTCACCGTGAGGTAGCCCTCTACCAGCCGACGCTCCGTAAGCAGGGCCTGCTCTTGCAGGTGCAGCGCCATGTCGCGGTCGTTCGCGCCGATAGCACGGCTCACGCGGGCTGCCTCCGCATCGATATCCCGCAGCCGGCCGGTGAGCTCTGCCACCTGTTGAGCTAGGTTGGCCGCCTCGCGGTCGGCGGGGACCGGCGGCAGCCATGGCATCCGCTCTGAGGCCAGGTTGAGACCGGCCAGAAGCGCAATAGAGAGCACGATCCCACCTGCCATGAAGGCGCCCGGCGACAGCGGGAGGAACCTGCCACCCTTTTCAACCACCGTCTGGGGGTCCTCCAAGATCACCCGCCGCTGACGCCAACACAGCGGCACCAGGCGAACCACTCTGACAACCAGGGCGGCCGCGGCACGGGCCCACATGCCGACGGAAGCAACGAGCATTTCGTGAAGCCTCCGGAATGGGCGGCGGCTACCGCCAGGTGCGCGTTACAGCCCGAACGTACACATTTTCAGGCATGCAAGCTTCGTACCAGGCGCCCTTGCACTCTTGATGCATTGTGTCCGCTTGCCATGCAGCGACTCATGCGCGATCGTGGTATCATCATGGTGGGGATTGTGGGGCTTGGCGGCGGGCAGTTCGGGTGGCTTGCCACTGCCAGCTACCGCAGAAGCATGAGGAGCGACACCGCCGTGCTCCCTTGGGCGCGGCCCAACTCTTGCAACGTGTTCGTCGTCGAGATGGCACGCGATGAGCGGCGAACAGAATAGCGTTGCGGCGCCGGAGCCCGCAGAGCTCGACGCCGAGGTGGTAAGCATCGTGGTGCTGCGGGACGGCAGGCGTTGCGTCCTCAGAAGGGCCCGCCCTGGCGACTCCGGCCGCATCTACGACTACTTCGCGCGTCTGTCGCCCATTAGCCGCGCCTTCTTCCACCCACACCCATTCTCCGTGGCAGACGCGCGGCGCATCGCTTGCGACGGAACATCCGCGCGCATATACCGTCTGCTTGCCCTCGACGGCCAGACCGGCGTGGTGGCTGGCTACGCGTTCTACGAGGCCGCCGTGGAGACCGGCGGAGTCCCGGTGCTCGGCATTGGCATCGCCGACGACTACCAGGGAGCTGGCCTTGGCCGCGCCATGATGGAGGCACTCATCGCGGAGGCCCGCAGAACCCACCGCGAGGGGATCAACCTCACCGTGTACAAGAACAACGCACGGGCAATCGCGCTGTACCAGTCGCTCGGGTTCCGCATTGTGGGCGAAACCGCCGACCGCAAGCAGCACACCATGTACCTGCGCCTCGAGACATAACCTTCGCGCCCCCGTCAGCCCCTGCTGGACGTGCGCAACACGTATGCTGCGTCAGTGCCAAGCTTCTCGATCTTGAGCGTCGCAACCCCGTTCCTAACCTCGATCTCGCCCGCGGGCGTGCCTTCTCCCGTGGTTGTGTCGTACCGCTCAACCCGGAACCTACCCGCGTTCAGGCCACGAACCCGCACCTCCGCATCAACCGACTGGCCCACCACCGGCCGTGCCCACACCACAGCTGCCTCCTTGCTGGCCACGGCCCTGGCATCGATCGCGGGAGCGTAACGCTCGATCACCACGGAGGATATCTGGCACCAGTCCTGCCCGTCGTTGGCAATGGTCAGCTGGTGACGCCCGGACGGAACCGCAACGCTGATCGGGAGCTGTCGCCCTCTGGGCGCGTCGGCCTGGGCAAGCTGCTTTCGAACCACCTCCTCGCCGTCCAGCGTCAGCACCAGCTCTGCACCGGCCGCCGACACGGCCCGCACCGTCACCACCACGTTCGTGTCGACTGGACAGTCCAGCACAAGCGTGGGTGGGATGGGCATCATGTCCGGGTGCGCTCGCCCCTGGATGAACGAGGGCATGCCCGCCACCGTCCCCTGTGCCTGCCGACCGATGGTGAAGGTCGCTTCTTTGCCTGTCTCCCACCCAAGAGCTGGCGTAAGCGTAAGGGGGCCCAGCTGCGACGAGCTCACCGCCACAGGCGTGGGCGATAGGTCCGCCCTACTCGCCAGCCCCGATGCCCTCGCGAACCGGGCGGCGCCTCCGATCACGGAGTACAGGTTTTGCCGCTGTACGTAGTCCCACGCCCAGAACATGGGGGCAGCAGAGGCGCCCGTGAGCATGCCCGCGTAGATGCCGGTGCGCAGGAAGCTGGCTCCACCGCTCGCCGGACCGGCCCCGTTGCTTGCGCCCCACTCCCCCACGAAGAACGGCTTGGAGATGCCCGCGGGCGGAAGGTCGCCGGCGCCCGACCGCAGGGGATCGTCGTTGTACGCGTGGGCCTGCAGGTAGTCCATGGAACGCCAGACCGGGGAATCCGCTGGCGGGCTACTCGTGGTGATGAGGTGGTGGTATGGGTCGATCGACCGGATGTAGCTGGCGGCGGCGTCGTGCCAGCGGGCAACATCCTCCCAATCCCCGTGGTCGGTGAACTGCACCTCGTTGAACAGCTCCCACGCCATCAGGTGCGTGCTGTACCCCCACCTGGCAACCACGTACCTTGCGCGCTTCTTGAACAGCTCCCGCGCCTTCGGGTCTGTGAAGAAGCCGGCCGGAGTGTCCAGAATCCCACCGTTGGCCTTGCTGTAGGGATTATCCGCCCAGTTCGGGTTGACTCGGGTGGAGAACTGGCCATGGTGCTGTAAAACCAGCTGCACGTAGATCCCGTTCCGCTCCGCTTCGGCCAGGATGCGGTCGATGTACCTGGCGGCATCTAGGTTGTACAATCCAAGCTTGCCAGGGGTCCACTCCAAGTTGGTGCCACCCCAAGCGCACATCCACACGCGCGCCCAGTTCAGGCCTGCGCGCCCCATAGCTGCGAAGTAGGTGTCGTAATCCAAATCCGTTCCGCCGCCCGACGTCCACCCCACGTTCATGCCAACCGGATAGAACGGCGTTCCGCCATCCAATGCGAAGCGGCGCGGATTGCGTCGGTCCACGCGTACGAAGCCGGGCTGGGAGGAGCGGGTGACCCGGAAGGTGCCCGACGGCGCCGGTTCGGCAAGGGCGGTTTTGCCCCGCGCCTCCGCCTGGTATCGGTACGTTCCCGCGGAGGACGGTGTGAACCGCACGCGCCACGTAGTCCCGCCGTCATAGAACGCGGGCACGGAGATCCGGCGGCCGGATGGGTCTGTGAACACCACCTCAATGTCGTTCTCGTCTGGGTCGAACGGGTTGCCAACCACAGTCTGGCTCGTGATGATGAGTTCGAAGCGGCCGTACTGGTGCACGGTGGACGGTGCTTGCTGGGGCGCGACGATGGTCGCCAGTGCGAGCAACAGCGGGGTCATCGGATGGACCTCCTTACAAGAGGGAGCCAGAGGTGCGCTGAAGTGCCAGGGTCGCTATTGGCGGAGCGCCGTGCGGCATGCGGCGGCCAGCTCTCGCGCAGCGGCCGCCACCGCGTCCACCAGACTGGGGCTGCCCAGGTTGGCGGCAACCACGTTCACCAGGGCGCTGCCAACCACCGCGCCATCGGCCACGCGGCATACCGCCTTCACTTGCTCTGGCTTTGATATGCCGAACCCAACCAACACCGGCAGCTCCGTGTATCGGCGGACGCGCGAGACCAGGGCGCCAACCTCCCCCTCAGCCAGTCTGTCGCTTGCGCCTGTGACGCCCGTACGCGAGACGCAGTACACGAAGCCGCGCGCTATCCGCCCAACGAGGGCCATCCGCTCGTCTGTGCTGGTCGGGGCAACCAAGAAGATTGTGTCTACCAGGGCTGCATCCGCCGCCTCTTTCCATGGTCCCGCCTCTTCGGGCGTGAGGTCGGTGGCGATCACGCCGTCAACGCCGACCCACGCGCAGCCGTTTGCGAAGGCGGAGAGGCCGGCCTGAAGCATGGGGTTGTAGTAGGTCATCAGCACGATGGGCATGGCGGTCTGCCGGCGCACCCTGCCAACCAGCTCAAGCACCTGCCCGATGGTGACGTTGTGCTGCAGCGCCCGCTGGGACGACGCCTGGATGCTGGGCCCATCCGCCATTGGGTCTGAGAACGGGACGCCCAGCTCCACTATGTCCACCCCCGCTTGGTCCAGCGCCAGTATCAGCCTTTCCGTGGTGTCGAGGTCGGGGTCGCCCGCAGTGACGAACGCCGCAAACGCCCCCCTCCCCTGTGCCCTGCACTCAGCGATTCGCTTGGCGATGCGCGACATACCGTCAGCTCCCCTTGTTGGTGAGGTGGCGACTGAACGCCCTGACCTGCTCCACGTCTTTGTCTCCCCGACCGGACAAGCACACCACCACGAAGGCATCGCGCGGCATCTCGCTCGCGACGCGCATGACGGCCGCCACGGCATGCGCCGACTCCAGTGCCGGCAGTATCCCCTCCGTTCGCGCCAGCGTGTGGAAGGCGTCCAGCGCCTCCTCGTCTGTGGCAGATGTGTACTCTGCCCGCCCGATCTCCTTGAGGAAGCTGTGCTCGGGGCCGACGCCAGGGTAATCCAAGCCGGCAGAGACCGAATGCGTGGGAAGAACCTGACCGTGGTTGTCCTGTAGAAGGTAGCTCATCGCGCCGTGGAGCACCCCGGGGCGGCCCATCCCAAGCGTGGCGGCGTGCTGGCCAGGGGTCAGCCCGCGCCCTGCAGCCTCCACTCCGATCAGCCTGACGGAAGCATCCGGAATGAAGGCGTGGAACAGACCGATCGAGTTGCTGCCGCCTCCCACGCAAGCTATGGCGGCGTCCGGCAGTCGGCCCTCCGCCTCAATGGCCTGCTCGCGCGCCTCGCGGCCGATGACGCTCTGGAAGTCGCGCACGATGGTGGGGAATGGATGGGGCCCCGCAGCCGTCCCGAACAGGTAGTACGTACCGCGCACGTTGGTAACCCAGTCGCGAAACGCCTCGTTGATGGCATCTTTGAGGGTGCGGCTCCCCGCGTCGACGGAATGAACCTCGGCGCCAAGCAACCCCATCCTGAAGACGTTCAGCTCCTGCCTTCGGACGTCCTCGGCGCCCATGTACACCTCGCATCGAAGGCCGAACAGGGCGCACACAGTTGCGGTGGCCACGCCGTGCTGTCCGGCCCCCGTCTCGGCGATGATGCGCTGCTTACCCATGCGCTCCGCCAACAGCACCTGTCCCAGGCAGTTGTTGATCTTGTGCGCCCCCGTGTGGCAAAGATCCTCACGCTTAAGGTAGATGCGTGCGCCGCCAATCAGCTTGGTGAGCCGCTCGGCCAGGTAAAGGGGCGTGGGGCGTCCCGCGTACTGGCGCAGGTAATACGCAAACCTGCTCTGGAACTCCGGGTCCTGGCTGGCCCGCTCGTACGCCTTCGCCAGCTCGTCCAGCACGGGTATGAGCGTTTCTGGCACGAAGCGACCCCCAAACTCGCCGAACTTGCCGGGTGGTTGCAGGTCCAATGGTCTCTCTCCTACCTCCGCCGCCTTCCGCAAGCAATAGCGCTAACCGAGCTCCGCATCCGCGCGGCGCACCTCGCGAACGAACCGCCGCACCAGGACGGCATCCTTGCGACCGGGGCTGCTCTCCAGGCGTGTGGATGCGTCAACCGCGTACGGGCGCACCTCCGTGATGGCCGTGGCCACGTTGTCCGGGCCGATGCCGCCAGCAAGAACGATGGGAATGCCCGCCGACCGCGCACCTCGCGCGAGCTCCCAGTCGAAGCTTTGGCCGCTTCCGCCCCTGAAGCCCTCCACGCGGGAGTCCAGCAGGATTGCGTCCACCGCGCCCCGGTACGCCTCGATGGGCCGCAGGTCGTCGCTGGTGCGCACTCTGAAGCTCTTGATGCGTTTGCGCGGCAACCGCTTTGCGAACTCCGGTGGCTCGTCGCCGTGGAGCTGGATCGCATGTAGGAACGGAAGGCACTCGTCGAGCAAAGCCGAATCGGCATGGCAGTTCACGAACACCCCCACCACGGCGACGAACGGCGGCAGCTGCCCGGCGATCCGTTCCGCCAAGCCTGGCTGGATGCGGCGCGGGCTCTCCGCGAAGACGAACCCCACGGCGTCCGCTCCCGCATCCACCGCCGCCAGGGCGTCCTCCAAACAGGTGATGCCGCAGATCTTCACTCTGGTCATGGCACGGCCTGGGATGCAGGAGGAGACGAGTTGCCAACTAGCTCCCGCACTTTCGCTTCCACGTCGCCCTCGCGCATGATGGCCTCACCCACGAGGACCGCGTGGGCGCCCGCCCGCCACACCCGCTCGGCATCCGCACGGGTGAAAACCCCGCTCTCCGCCACGGCAATGCGTCTTGGCCCTCCGTGGGCGCGCACAAGCGGCAGCATCCGCTCTGCCACCGCAAGGTCCGTGTGGAAGGTGCGGAGGTCGCGGCTGTTCACGCCAACCAGCTCGGCGGTGGGTGGCACCTTCTCTAGGTCGGCCTCGTTGTGCACCTCAATCAGGCACTCCAACCGGATGCTCAGCGCCAGGCCCATTAGGTCGTTCAGCAGGCTCGCCTCCAGAATCGCCGCTATGAGCAGCACGGCATCCGCGCCCATCGCCCGCGTTTCGTACACCTGCCAAGGATCCACCACGAAATCCTTGCGGAGTATGGGCAGGGGGCAAGCTGCTCGCGCCTCCGCCACATACTCTGGGTTGCCCAGGAAGTACCGCTCCTCGGTGAGCACCGAGACGGCCGACGCGCCGCCCGCGTGGTACAGCCTAGCCACCTGCGCTGGAGACAGCTCCGGCCGTATGATGCCCCTGGACGGCGACGCCCGCTTGATCTCCGCGATGAGCGCTGGCTGGCGGGTTGAGCACAGCGCCCGTCCTAAAGGGCGCGTGGGGGGCATGGAGCGCACTGCTGACCTGAGCTCCTCCAGTGGAGAGCGCGCCTTCAGGTCAGGCAAACCGGCAAGCTTGTCCCGCACGATACGGTCCACTACAGTGGCGTTCGTCATTGGGCGGGCGTCCTCTTGCGGAGCTCGTTAAGGCGCTCTGCCGCTGCGCCGCTGTCCAGCGACCTCCGTGCAAGGCTAAGCGCCTCGCGGATGTCGCTTGTTAGGCCGCCAACCACCAGGCCCGCCGCCGCGTTGAGCAGCACGATGTCGCGGGCGGGGCCCATCTCCCCAGCTAGCACACGTGAGAGGATGGCGGCGTTCTCGGCGGCGCCGCTGCCAACCACGTGCTTCAGCGCCGTGCGTGGGAGGCCGAGCGCGGAGGCGTCGAGGGTGTAGGTGGTGACATCGCCATCCCTCAGCTCCGCAACGAACGATGGGCCAACAGTGGAGAGCTCATCCATGCCTGGTTCGCCGTACACCACCATTGCCCGTTCAGAACCCAAGCGCGCCAGCACCTCCGCCACCTGTGGCGCAAGCTCCGGGCGGGGTACGCCGATGAGCTGGCGCTTGGCCCCGGCAGGATTAGTCAGCGGCCCCAGGATGTTGAACACCGTGCGAATACCGAGCTCGCGCCGGACCGGAGCCGCGTGGCGCATCGCCGGGTGGTACGTTTGGGCGAACATGAACCCGATGCCCACCTCGTCCACGCACGCCGCTACCTCATCCGGAGGGAGAGCTATGCAGACGCCGAGAGCCTCCAGCACGTCCGCGCTGCCGCACCGAGAGGACATGGACCGGTTGCCGTGTTTGGCCACTGGAACCCCGGCTCCAGCCACGACGAACGCGGCGGCGGTGGACACGTTGAAGGTGCTCAGGCCATCGCCGCCGGTACCACAGGTGTCCACCAGGTTGGCAGATCGGCAGTTCACGCGAAGCACCTTCTGCTGCATCACGCGCGCGAAGCCGGTCAGCTCATCAACGGTCTCGCCCTTCATGCGGAGCGCAACCAGAAGTGCGCCCGCCTGGACCGGCGTTGCCTCGCCCGTCATGATGGCTTCCATGGCCTGTTCCGCTTCCCACTCAGTGAGGTTGCGGCCAGACACCACCGCGCTGATGGCTTCTCGAAGCAACGATTGGATCCTCCCAATGTAGAGAGCTAGGCTGCCAACGGGTCACATGGCCGGCAGTGGCGATCGGTTCCGGGCCGTCTCAGCTCCTGCTCGCCGTATAGGCTCCCTCTCCTCGCTGGCTAGGCGCCCAGAAAGTTGCGGATCATCAGCTTACCGTGTTCTGTCACGACGGACTCCGGATGGAACTGAACGCCCTCTACCGGGTAGTCGCGGTGGCGCACGCCCATTATCTCCTCCTGATCCGTCCACGCGGTCACCTCAAGGCAATCTGGCAACCCCTCGCGCTCTATGATGAGCGAGTGGTAGCGCGTGGCTCGGAACGGATCGGGCACCTCCGCCAGAACGCCCTTGCCGGTGTGGTGGATTGAGGAGACCTTGCCGTGCATCGGTCGCCTTGCGCGGACTATGCGCGCGCCGAAGGCGTAGCCGATCGACTGGTGGCCCAGGCAGACGCCGAGTATGGGCACCTTGCCAGCCAGCCGTCTGACCACCTCCACCGAGATGCCTGCCTCCTTGGGCGTGCACGGTCCTGGGGAGATAACCAGCCTCTCTGGGCGAAGCTCCTCGATCTCCGCTGGCGACATCCTGTCGTTGCGGACCACCATAACCTCCGCGCCCAGCTCGCCGACGTACTGAGCAAGGTTGTAGGTGAACGAGTCGTAGTTATCGATGATGATCACCATGGAAGGCCGGCCTCCGCCATCTCCAGGGCCCTTATCAGCGCGCGCCCCTTACTCATGGTCTCTTGGTACTCCTTCTCAGGCACGGAATCGGCCACCAGCCCGGCGCCAACCTGAACGTACGCGTTGTTGCCCTTGAACGTGATGGTGCGGATGGTGATCGCCATATCCATGCTGCCAGAGTAAGAGAAGTAGCCCACTGCCCCTGCGTAGGGACCGCGCCTGGTGGGCTCCAGCTCCTCGATGATCTCCATGGCCCTGATCTTGGGCGCGCCAGACACCGTGCCAGCGGGGAAGCACGCGCGAAGCAGGTCGTACCGGTCCCTGTCGTGCGCAAGCCTGCCGGTGACGTTGGAGACGATGTGCATCACGTGCGAGTACTTCTCGGTTGTCATCAGCTCGTCCACGTGAACGGAGCCATACTCGCACACCCGTCCGATGTCGTTGCGCCCCAGATCCACCAACATTATGTGCTCGGCCAGCTCCTTCTCATCCGAGAGAAGGGCGTCCGCAAGCACGAGGTCTTCCTCCGGCGTTGCTCCTCTGGGGGCTGTGCCCGCTATGGGGCGCACACGAACGTTGCCGGCGTTCTGCGTCACCAGTATCTCCGGCGAGGAGCCCACCAGGTATATGTCGCCGTTGGCGAGATAGTACATGTACGGCGATGGGTTGACGAACCGAAGCGCGCGGTACACATCGAGCGGATCTGCGGTGGTGGCCATCGAGAAACGCTGAGAGAGCACTATCTGAAACGCATCGCCCGCAGCGATGTACTCCTTACACCGCTCAACCCCGGCCATGTACTGCTCCGGCGCCATGTTGGGAACCGGCTGCACGACGCCGCGGCCGGTGGGCGGGTGAAGCGCTACCGGCTGGTGCTCGTGCAGGCGTCTCACAAGCTCGTCCACTTTCGCTGTTGCCGCGTCGTATGCCTCGTCGGCATCGCCCTCCACGCGGGCGTTGCAGACGGCGCGGATGGCGTGGCGCACGTGGTCGAAGACGAGCAATGCATCGGTCAGCACGAGCAGGTAGTCGGGCAGACCCAGGTCATCAACGGCGTACTCCGGAAGCTTCTCAAACCGCCTGACGGCGTCGTACCCTATGTACCCCACCGCTCCGCCGCAGAATGGGGGCAGCGACGGATCGCCGGACCACCGGAACCGGCCCATCACACGCTTCAGGACGTGCAGCGGGTCCTCCCCCGGCTCCAGGTCGATGACCTCCATCCGGCCGCCCTCCTCCAGCACCACGTGCCCGCCGCGGGCGCGGAACACCATAAACGGCTCGGAGCCGATGAAGGAGTACCGCGCCAGGCGTTCGCCGCCCTCCACGCTCTCCAGGAGGAAGCGATGGTCGCCCCGCGTGGCCTTCATGAACGCGGAGAGCGGCGTCTCGAGGTCGGCGAGTATGTCTCGGTATACTGGAATGAGGTTGGCCGACCGGGCAGCGGCGCGGAACTCGTCGCGCGTTGGATGGTAGACTGATGCGCTAGTGCTCGTCGTCCTCGTCCTCCATCTGACCCTGGGCGTCGCTGTACGTGCTGATCTCCTCCCCGCGGTAAACGGTGACCAGCAGGTTGTCTCGCTCGAAGATAGGAAGGTAAGATGACACCACGTCTTGATCTATCTGGCTCAGAAGCTCCTCTTCGGAAGTAACGGATAGGTCCGCCTCGAGAATGAGGGTGGCGTGTATGGTGTCTCGCGCGTAGTGCACGTCCAGCTGGCCTACGCGCTCGTCATCCTCCCAGATGACGAAGATCTCCGACGAGTTGGTGCGCACGAGCCGCATGAACTTGAAGCGGGAGTTCATCCGCGTACATTCCTTCCTGGAGGAGCGTTGCTTCTGAGCGATCTCGCGCCCGCGCCTGGCACCACGCGGGAGACGGTGACGCTCTGCGCGGACCCCGAGCCAGCGGCCCAAGACGCCCGGTGCCAGCCAGCCGTGAGCCGCACGGGCGCAGTAGCCGGCCGGCCGTCCACCGCCAAGCCAGAGCCCCCGCGCAGTTGCAGTCGGTACTCACCCGGGTCCGGCGCGTAGAACAACAAGCCAATGTCGCCCAGCGAGGCGACCGGGTACGTTCGCCGCTGGCGAAGGGCGCTGGCGTAGCCGGCCAGAAACGCCGCCGGACTGTCTCCGCGGGTGGCGGCTATGGCATCCCGGAGTACGCCGGTACCGTTGGCGCCGTCGATGTACAGCACCAGCCCGGTGTAGGCGTCCGCACTCCAGCTGCCGCGCCCCTCCACGGCGGCACGGAAAGCACCAAGAGCAGCTTTGCGCCCGGACCTCGACACGGAGCCGAGGTCTACATCCTCGCCCCACAGCGAGCGCAGATGGAGGGCAGCCAGCCACTCCACGAACAGCCGCTCCCCCAAGAGCCCGTTGGCCCACTCTTCGGGCTTGGCGAAACCGCCGATGCCGGGGATCACCTCGTGGCCGTACTCGTGCGCCAGCTCACGGATCCACTCGGCGGGCTGTCTCTCTGTATCGATGCTGTAAAGGTACAGGTGCTCCTGCCACTGCTCGCCGCCGGGCTGCCCAAATGGACATAGCCACAGGTGAACCACGCCGTCCGGCGCGAACCTTCCCCATAGCCCAAGCCGCTCCCGAGCAAGGTCCGCCAGCGCGCCCAGGACGACAGCCGACCGTGAAGCGAGCGCCGCGTCGCCCTCGCGCTGGAAGTGCACCACGAACGCCAACCTAAGCTGATCGCGCTTAGGGCTTTCCAGATACACCCATAGGCCCTTGGGAAAGCGCTTCCGAAAGCGTGGGTCCGTGGCTGCCATGCCGGAGGAGCGGAGGTTTCTCGCCAACACCACGTCGGCCAACCCGCCCCCCGGGGCAACGCGCCTCGCATCCAGCGGCATGTCCGCCAGGTACTCCGGCCGTATCCATAGCGGTGGGCCCAAGCGTCCGATCAGCGCGGCCAGAAGCGCCTTTGTACCGATGGAAGCGGGCTGCAGCCGAGCGCACTGCACGTACACGTCTGCCGCTTCGGCGGCGCAGCCATCCTCCTCAAACGCGCGGGCCAGCCGCATCAGCGTGGGCACCTGCTCTTCGGACAGCGCTCCCGCCATCCGTAGCCTCTCCCACGCCCCTTGGACCTCCCCCCGCTCCGCAAGCGTTACGGCCGCGTTGAGCTCCGCGCCAGCGTCCACGGCGGCAAGCGAGCCCGACGCAATAAACAGGGCGACCAAAAAACAAAGGACCGCCCTCTTCACCCAGCCAGTATAACACAACGCATGGACCCTCGCAAGCACACTTGTCAACTGACAGGTTGCTTTGCCAGTGCCAAACAGGAGCCCACACGCCCTCCGCCGAACCAGTATGGCAAACGCCGCAATGAACCTGTCTGATCCGATCAACGGCACCACGCTCGGAGGGGCCGCGTTGGCCCTGGCCGGCGCGGGCGTCCTAAAGCTCAAGCTCAAGCCGCTCCGCAGGCTCGCGCTGGTAGCCATACCGTTTGGCTTCTTGCTGGCCCTGGTGGGCGACCTGAAGCAGACCTGTGTGCTGGCCGCCGCGTGGTGCCTCGGGGCGTGGCTGTACAACCGCTGATCCTCATCCCCCTATCCTTGCATCACCTGGAAGTAGTGCTCGAAGAAGGCGGCGCTGTTCACGTCGGTGGCCACCCGGTGCGGCTTCGGTTCGGCGTTGGCGCTGAAGTGCGTCATACCAGCAACCCGCTGACTCAGCAGCTCGACGTCAACCAGTCCCTCTTCGTACGCGCACAGTTCGGGTTGGTACACCACCGCCCCTGCCAGTGGGTCGTGGAACGTGATCTGATCCGCTCCCCTGAACCACACCTCCGCCATGTCCGCCACCACATCCAGCACGCCTCCCCGGAGCCGCCGACGGCACTCCTCCGCCGGAATACGGCAGCGGCAGGTCACGTCCAGCCCGATGGACACGTGGTCGGCCGTCGGCGCCTTGTACACTATGGCGGTCGCGTGCGGGTCGCCGATTGCGTTCCACTCAAGCGGCCCCACACCAGGCAAGCGATTGGTGAACACCCCGCACATCAGCACAAGTCCCCGTAGCAGCCGCGGAACCTCCGGATCGAGCGCGAACAGCAGACCGACGTTGGTAAGCGGGCCCACCGCCAGAAGCGTTACCTCGCCAGGGCGACTGCGGATGACATCCCGCATGAACTGAACCGCCGTGTTGGGCGGGAAGTCGCGCTGGTGTGGCCAGCGACTCAGCACCTCGGCCTGCGGCGCACGGGGCTGCTTCTGCGGCACGAGCAACGGCTGCTCCGCCCCGCTGTGGATCGGGATCCGCGGGCGTCCGGCCGCCATGCAAAGCGCGCTGGCGAGCCGGGCCCTATCGGCGGCTTGGCCCGTCACGGTGGTGATGCCCAGGAGCTCGCACCTGGGTTGCTTCAGCAGGTACGCTAGGCACAGAGCATCATCGATATCCGAGCCAATATCTGTGTCAAACAACAGGGGAATGGGGCTGGGGTTCTGGATCACGGTGTGTCGGCCTCCTCAAGGGCCGCCAGCAGTCCTGCGGCGTGCGCTTGGACCGCGGCGTCGGTCATGCGTGGGTCTACTGGCAGGTTCAGTGCGCGGGATGCGATCTCCTCTGCCACCGGCAAGTGGGCTGGCGGCTGGCCAGGCGCCACAGCGCGCCACCATACGTGCAGAGGCCGGTACATGGGCCAGGCGTCCAGCCCCCGCTTGCGCATAAGGATGAGGGCCCTGCTGCGGACGCCCGATGACGAGAGCAGCACCGTGTAGGCCCAGAGAGGGCGCGGCGGACCGGTGGGCAGCTGCAGAGACGCACAGCCGGCCAGCAGCCTCGCGTAGAGGGCGGCTTGCTGGGTCCGCGCGGACGCAGCCGACGGCCACCTCAGCACGGCTTTGCGGATTGCCCCAAGCCGCGCAACCGGCACGGGTCTGAGCCACGATTCCGGAGGTGGAACCCCGCCAGCCTGGCAGCAAGCAACCACACTGGCGGTGCTCGGGGGGGCCGGAGGCAGCCGATCGCGGAGGGTCAGCATAGCATCCGCAAGGGCATCGTCGTCGGTGAGCAGTGCGCCACCACCACCGGCATCCAGCGGCTTCCCCGCCCCAAAGCTAAGCACCGTAACCGAGCCGGCCGGGGGCGCATCCCACCATCCGCCTTGGGCCGCGTCCTCAACCAGCACGGCGTGGCTGCGGGAAGCCAACCCTAGCATCTCGTCTTTCGCCAGCCGCACTCCGAAAGCATGGGCGGCGAGGATGGCGGTTGGCGCTTCGTCCTCGGCGAGGGGGGCTTTGGCGGCATCCAGTCCCAGCGTGGCCGGGGAGACGTCGCAGAAGGCAGGGGTGGCGCCAGCGGCGATCGCGGCGTAGAGCGGCGCCCTGCACAACAGCGCAGGCAGCAGCACCCGGCGAGGTGCGGGACCCAATGCGCGAAACAACAGATGGAGGGCGGTGGTTGCATTGCCGGTCAGCACGCAGCGCCTGCGGTGGAACGCGGCGGCCAGCTCCTCTTCCGAGGCCTGGACCTGCGGCGAAACGCCAAAACAAGACGTCCTGCGGCCATCCACCGCTAGATGTTCCAGCCCAAACGCCCGTTTATCGAGATGCTGTAGGTCGGCACCCGCCATATCACCGCCACGGTCATCCAGATGGTTTCCACCGCGATCTCGCCGAGCATGATGCCCAGCGCCGCCATGTGCAGCTTTCGATAGCCGCGCAAGCCGCTGTAACGCTGCACGCCGGTCTTCAGCACAAACGCCAGCAGCATGCCAAACCAGTAGTAGTCCACCCCGAAGTTCATGGCCAGAGCATAGCCCACGGGGTTCAGCGGCATCCACGGGAACCTGAAGCGGAGGAAGTTCAGCCCGAACACCACTGCCATGCCTACGCCCACGAACAGCATCGCGATGGGGTTGGGGTGACGTGGGTTGCCCACCAGGTCCAGCGCCACCGACGTGGTTTCGTAAGCAGGGTAGTTGGTGGGAGATCCCCAGCGGTAGCCCTGGTAAATACGCACAGCGTGCCCTGCCAGGTTGCCCGCCAATATAGCCACCGCAATGGCGATGAAGAGCGGCTTCTGAACTCCCCTCGATCGCTCTCCCAACTTCATTGCCTCCAGCTGGCCGGGCATTGGGTCGGTGCGGTGGATGCGGTTCATGAAATGGAATACCGACGCCAGCCCCGGGATGTACCGCTGAGGCATCGCCTGGCTTCCGGCGAAATCCACGATCAGCTGGTTGGGGCCCATGAACGCCATCTCGTGAGTGGGGGGACCCAGCTCCGCGCGCATACGCGTGAGCGCAACGCTGAACGCCAGAAACAGCAGCATGTACAGCGCGATGAACGGCACCGACATGCGGACGGCGTAGCCGAACGCACACAAGGCGCATATGCCCAGGATAAGGCCTGCGAACGCCAGCCGGTGAGGCACGCCATCGGCCTTATTGCCCTGGCCGTACCGTATCTGGTGCCACAGCTCCTTCAGGTAGTTTCTGGCGATCCATCCAGCCATCACGAACAGACCGAGAAAGGCGCCCCACGTCTGCTCGCTGAAGTAGGGCGGACTAGGGACCAGCCAACCGCCTCCAAACGTCCCCTGTGGATAGCCAGCCGACGCGGCGACAACCTGCTGGGCCTTGCGCACGAAGAAGAAAAAGATGCACGAAAACAGCAGGTCCGACGGCAGAAACAGGCACATGGCCGCGATGAAGGGAAAGAGGCCAATCGGCGTCCACCCAATGGCGTTCCACGGGTGGTTTGGGAACGCCGTGGACAGATCGCCGAGAAAGCGCACGTTGATGCGGGGCACGGACGGATACAGGAACGCGAAGCCGTTCAACAGGTCGATGCCGGCCATGATGAGGCAGGCGGTCCACATGATGCGGTTGCGCCAAAACGGCGACTCCCCTCCGCCCTGCGCCAAGGCCATCGGGAGCTGGATGATGGGGAACGAGAGCTTCTCCCGGTCGGTCCACTGCTCTCGCATCAGGCTGTTAATGCACAGCATCACCAGCGCCAGCACCGAGATGAACCCGGTCCAACACAAAACGGGCACAACCCACGGGCCCAAGTGCCGAACGAAGTAGCGGAACGAATGGCCGCCCACCAGATATCCGTGTACCGCTTGGGCGTCCTTGATATACAGAAACCAGGGCAGGTTGGGAAGCATCAGCGAGCTGAACTGGTTGGTCTCGTTCGAGTAGATGGCGTAGCCAGCGATGAGCGGCTGGATGTTGCCCACCCACTCCGCACCGATGGCGCACGCCGCAACCAGCATGCCGTAGATCACCACCAGTTCGCCTTCGGTCAGGCACCACTGGGCACGCAGCCTGCGCAAGATGGCGTTGACAACCACGAGCACGATGAGGCAGGAAACCGGCGGTATAATCAGCGAGAGGATGGTATCAACGCCCTGGTCTGCACCCCAATACGCAGCGATGGGTATGAGCACAAGGCCGATGAGGACCGCCCGCCAGGTTACAACGCGAGTTCGCGCAACACGGCGGGCCGTTGAGTGGGGGGTACTCATGAAACAAGCGGAACTCCTTTTACGCATAGGTTCGCGGAGGCATGCGGGTGTCCTCCCAACGATTGCTTTCGCCTAACTGCACACAACACCCGCTCGTAGCGGCGCCTAAAGGCCATCCGCGCCAACAGGATTCGCCTCGCGCCTGCCTAATGCGTAGACGGCCAGCGGGGATTGCGTTCGGTTGCTGGCCGTTGGTGAAACCATGCATCACACCAGCTCAGATCACCCACAGCCGGCGTCGCCGTTCGAGCCCGGCCCACCACCACGCCTCTGGCCCGCCCGGTGGATAGCCCACCCGTCCGCCAGCCACTCGCCGGTGGGCGTGTACCACTTCCGCAAGACGATAACCTTTCAGGCCGTGCCGCCCAGGCTTCGGGCCATGGTGTCCGCTGACAACCGCTACCAGCTGTTCGTAAACGGCGTCCGCGTCAGCTTGGGCCCCGCCAGAGGCGACCTGCCTCACTGGCGCTACGAGACCGTGGACCTAGCTCCCCACTTGCGCCCCGGCGCCAACACCATCGCCGCCGTCACGTGGTACCTGGGGTTCGACCTCTCGCCGTGGGCGCAGATCGGCCACGCGCCGGGCTTCATACTGTGCGCCCACCCCGACGACGATGCAGCCAGCCTGAACACGCCCGAAGGGTGGCGATGCGCCAGGAATGACGGCTACGGCTTCATCTCACAGACTAGCAGCGGCTCGCCCGGACCGTCGGTGGTTGGCCCGGGCGAGCTTGTGGACGCCGCCCGCTACCCGTGGGGCTGGGAGCTACCGCAGTTCGACGACTCCGGCTGGGAGGAACCGGTCGCGCTTGAGCCGGGCAGCCCACGCGGCGCCCGCGACGCCCCATCCATCAGGTGGCTGGTGCCGACTTCCATCCCGCCGATGGAAGAGCGCCCAGAGCAGCCGATGCGCCTCGTGCGAGCCGAAGGCGTGCCCATGCCGGATGGCTGGCCCATCGTCGTGCCGCCTAACACCAGCGCGGCCATTCTGCTCGATAACGGCCACCTGACCACAGCCTACCCGCAGCTGGATGTGGAGGGAGGCCCCGGTTCCGTCGTGCGCATGCGATACGCCGAGGCGCTGTGGGAAGGTCCGCTGGCCAACCAGAAGGGCGACCGAAACGAGGTGGAGGGGCGCCAAATGCGCGGCTACCGGGACGAGGTGCGCCTGTCTGGCATGCGAATCGCCTTCCGGCCGCTGTGGTGGCGCACCTACCGCTACCTGCAGCTGGAGGTGGACTCGGGAGAGCGCCCGGTCACCATCCACGGCCTGCGCAGCGCGTTCACGGCGTACCCGTTCCAGGAGCGCGGCCGCTTCTCGTCTAGTGACGCGTCGCTCGTGCCAATATGGGAGGTGGGATGGCGAACCGTTCGCCTGTGCGCCCACGAGACGTACATGGATTGCCCATATTACGAGCAGCTTCAGTACGGCGGCGATACGCGCATCCAATGCCTGGTCTCGTACTATGTCTCCGGCGATGGCAGGCTGGCCAGAAACGCCATCGCCCAGCTCGACGACTCCCGCCTACCAGACGGCATCACTCAAAGCCGCTACCCTTCCCATCAGACGCAGATCATACCGCCGTTTGCGCTGTGGTGGATAGGCATGCTGCACGACTACTGGGTGTTTCAGGACGACCCAGGTTTCGTGTTCGAAAGGCTGCCGGGCGTGCGAGCCGTGCTCGAGTGGTTCGAGCGCCACCTGCGCGACGACGGCCTATTGGGTCCCCTCCCCTGGTGGAACTTCGTTGACTGGGCGAGGGAGTTCCCGCATGGGGTCCCGCCCGGCGCGGACGAAGGCGGAAGCTCCATCCTAAGCCTGCAGATGGTGCTTGCCTTACGCGAGGCCGCCGAGATGGAGCAGGCCCATGGAAGTGCACCGAATGCCGCTCGTTTCCGCGAGCTCGCTGACCAGATATCCGACGCTGTGCGCGCCCGCTGCTGGATGTGGTCCCGGGGCCTTCTCGCCGATACCCCCGCCGCGGATTCGTTCAGCCAGCACGCAACCAGCCTGGGGATCCTGGCTGGCTGCGTGCCCCCGGACGACGTGCCGCGGGCCGCTCGACTCCTGCTCTCGGAGCCGCCTGAACGTCTGGCTCAGGCAACGTTCTACTTCCGTTTCTACGTACACCGGGCTCTGCGCGCGGCCGGTCTTGGCGACGAGTACCTCCAGTGGCTCCAACCATGGCGAGACATGCTGGCAATCGGGCTGACCACCTGGGCGGAAACCCCCGAGCCCACGCGATCGGACTGCCATGCCTGGAGCTCACACCCCAACGTCGACCTGCTCGCCACCGTGCTGGGCGTGGAGCCGGCGGCGCCGGGCTTCGCGCGGGTTTCGATCGCCCCACACCTTGGCCCGCTCACCTGGGCCGGGGGCGTAGTGCCCCACCCTCGTGGCGAGGTGTACGCATCCTTCCGCCTGGACCATGGCCGCCTCTCCGCCAGGATCACACTGCCGCAGGGAGTGCCTGGCGTCCTTTCCTGGCGCGGAGTCCAGCATAACCTGCACCCGGGCGATCAAGAGCTGGAGTTGCCGGGATGAGCGCCACGCCAATCTTGGAGGTCAGCAGTCTGGAAGTTACCTACGGCGTGATCCGGGCGCTCCACGGGATAAGCCTCACCGTGAACGAGGGTGAGGTCGTCACGCTCATCGGGGCGAACGGCGCGGGAAAAACCACGCTGCTCCGGGCGATCTCGGGGCTGGTTCGCCCCTCCGCAGGCAGCATCCGGTTCCGCGGCACCGACCTATCCCGCATCACCCCAGACAGGATCGTGCAGATGGGCATAGGCCACGCGCCGGAGGGCAGAGGCGTTTTCGCCAACCTCACGGTCCGCGAGAACCTTGAGCTCGGCGCGTACACCCGCTCCGATAAGGCTGGCATCGCGGCCGACCTAGAGCGGGTTCAGGCCCTCTTCCCCCGCCTCGCCGAGCGGATGGGCCAGTGGGCCGGCACCCTCTCCGGCGGGGAGCAGCAGATGCTTGCCATCGGGCGCGCCTTGATGGGCCGTCCTAAGCTCCTTATGCTGGACGAGCCATCGCTCGGATTGGCCCCGTTCTTGGTCAAGAGCATCTTCCAGACGATCCAGGAGATAAACAAGCAGGGGACCACCATTCTCCTAGTGGAGCAGAACGCCCACATGGCCCTACACGTGGCCCATCGCGGCTACGTGCTGCAGACGGGCGAAGTGGTGATGGAGGACGACGCCGAGGCGCTTCTCGCCAACGAGGCCGTGCGCCAAGCATACCTCGGTTGACGCAGGCGCGGATTGGAAGCGAAGGCAGAGGAGGCTGATAGCTGCGTGGACCCAGAAGCGCGAATGGCAGAGCTGCGCCGTCTGCTGAACTACCATAACTACCGCTACTACGTCCTGGACAGCCCCGAGATCTCCGACGAGGAGTACGACCGCCTGTTCCGCGAGCTACAGGACCTAGAGGCGGCATACCCGGACCTGGTGACGCCGGACTCGCCCACCCAGCGCGTGGGGGCGGCCCCGCTTGAGGCGTTTGCAACCCACACCCACCGCGAGCCGATGCTCTCGCTCTCCAACGCCTTCTCCGAGGACGAGCTGCGCGCCTTCGACACGCGCATCAAGAGGATGCTGGGCCTGGGGGAGCACGATCGAATCGTCTACGTCGCCGAACTCAAAATCGATGGCCTGGCAGTCAGCCTCACTTACGAGGACGGGCTGCTCACCAAGGGCGCCACCAGGGGAGATGGCTACACCGGCGAAGACATAACGACCAACCTGCGCACCATACGAAGCATCCCCCTTCGACTCCACGCTCCCCCAACGCCCCCGCGCGTGGTTGAGGTGCGCGGCGAGGTGTACATGACCCACGCCGAGTTCGCCGCGGTGAACGAGGAGCGCGCCAACGCCGGGGAGCCCACCTTCGCCAACCCCCGCAATGCCGCCGCGGGCTCCGTGCGCCAGCTGGACCCACGCATCACCGCTAGAAGGCGCCTGCAGAGCTTGATGTACGCCATGGGCTACGTGGAGAACGGCCGCCCAGACACGCATTGGCGGCTCCTCGAGACCCTGCGCGACTGGGGCTTTCGCGTCAGCCCGCACTCCAGGCTGTGCCACTCCATGGATGAAGTCGTCGACTTCGTCCGCGAGTGGGAGACCCGCCGCGAGGAGCTAGATTTCGACATCGACGGCGTAGTGGTGAAGGTGAACTCCATCGCCATGCAAGACGAGCTCGGCTACGTGTCTCGCAGCCCGCGGTGGGCTATCGCGTACAAGTACCCCCCAACCCAAGCAACCACGGTCATCCGTGAGATCAGGGTGCAGGTGGGACGAACGGGCGCCCTGACGCCGGTGGCCATCATGGATCCCGTGCCGCTGGCGGGCGTTGTGGTCAGCCGCGCCACCCTCCATAACGAGAGCGAGATCGCCCGTAAGGATGTGCGCGTTGGCGATACCGTGGTGATTCAGCGCGCTGGCGACGTGATACCTGAGGTGGTTCGGGTGGTGCCGGAAAAGCGCCCCCCGGATGCCGTGCCGTTTGCCATGCCCGATCGCTGCCCCGTGTGCGGCTCCGCGGTCGATAAGCCCCCCGACGAGGCTGTGGCCAGGTGCACCGGCATCGCGTGCCCCGCGCAGGTGAAAGAGCGCATAAGGCACTTCGCGTCCAGAAACGCCGTGGACATTGAGGGCCTCGGCGCCGCCCTGGTGGAGCAGCTGGTTGACACGGGCCTGGTGGCCGACCCTGGAGACCTGTACTTCCTCAAAGAGAAGAAAGATCAGCTCGTCTCCCTCGAGCGCATGGCCGAGAAGTCGGCCAGCAACCTGCTGGCGGCGATAGAGGCAAGCAAGTCGCGCCCCCTCGATAGGCTGATCTTCGCCCTGGGCATCCGGCACGTGGGGGCCACCGTGGCCCGCGCCTTGGCGGAGCGCTTTCGCGACCTCGACGCCCTCGCCTCCGCTACGGAGGACGAGATCGCGGCGACGCCGGGGGTGGGGCCCACCATTGCGCGCAGCGTGGTGACGTTCTTCCAGCAGGAGTTCACGCGCACGCTCATTCAGAAGCTCAAGGCCGCTGGCGTCAACCTCAAAGCCGAGACGGAGGCCCCCGCGCAGCGACCTCTGGAGGGGAAAAGCTTCGTGTTCACCGGCGCGCTCGCCACAATGACCCGCGGGGAGGCGGAACGGCTGGTGGCGCAGCTTGGAGGCCGCCCGTCGTCAAGCGTAAGCAAGGCCACAAGCTACGTGGTGGCCGGCGAAAACGCAGGCTCCAAGCTGGATAAGGCTCGACAGCTTGGTGTGCCAGTGCTGACCGAGCAGGAGTTCCGACGGATGGCGGGTTTGGCATGAGCGAACCCGCCATCCTGACAACCAGTTGCGTCCACTCAGCTGCCGATGGTGATGCCGCGCAGCCGAAGCCGGAGGTCGCCTGGGCTCTCCGCAAACGCCATGGCCACGTCTTCGGCAACCATGCCCGACTTCCACAGCTCGTACAGCGACTGATCGAACGTGTGCATCCCCTCCTGGTTGCCCGTTGCCATTGCCTCGCGGAGGCTGGTGAGCTCGCCCTTGCGGATCAGGTCCCTCACGCGCGCCGTGCCGATGAGGATCTCGTGCGCGGCCACCCGTCCGTTGCCGTCCGCGCGCGGAATCAGCCGCTGAGAGATGACTGCCCTGAGGTTGAGCGACAGCAACATCATCAGGTGGGGCCGTTCGTTCAGGGGGAAGAAGTCCACCACGCGCTCCATGGTGAGCGTGCAGTTGGTTGAGTGAAGGGTGCCCAACACCAGGTGGCCGGTCTCGCACATATGGAGGGCCGCCATCACAGTATCAAGGCTTCTGAGCTCGCCGATCAGGATCACGTCTGGGGCCTGGCGCAAAGCGTCGCGAATGGCGTCGTCAAACGACTCGACGTCGGTGCCGATCTCGCGCTGGCTCACAATGCACTGGCGATCCCTGTGCAAGAACTCGATTGGGTCCTCCATCGTGATGATGTGGCCCGGCGCGGAGTTGTTGCGATGGTTGATCATCGCGGCTAGGGTGGTGGACTTGCCGGAGCCGGTGGCGCCCGTCACCAGTATGAGCCCGTTGCGCTCCATCACCAGGTCGCCAAGGATGGGCGGCAGCCCCAGCTCCGCAACGGTTGGCGGCTCCAGTATCACCCGCCGCATCACCATCGCCATGGTGCCCCGCTGGGTGTAAACGTTCACCCTGAAGCGGCCGAGCTCGGAGTCGCTCCAAGCTAGGTTGACCTGCAGTTTCTCGCGGAATATGGCCCTATACCGCTCCTGAAGCAGCACTTGCTCCACCAACGCCTCTGTATCCGCCGGCCGGAGGGGCTCGCTGCCAACCTGCCTGATCACGCCGTTCACCCTCAGCGTGGGCGGCGCCCCCACCTTAAGGTACAAGTCCGAAGCGTTGGCCTCAACGCACTTGCGCACCAAATCGCGCAGGTCAACACTCATGTAGCATCTGCTCCTTTCAGCAGTGGCGTAGCGCCACACCTGACTCTTTCCACAGGAGCGAGCAGTTGCCTACCACCCGTCTTGGCTGCTGCCCGCAATCAGTTGCCCCCTTCGCAGCGTACTGCCACGGCGTGTTGGCCCACGGTAGGCGGAGTCTACGCTGGCGCCGTGGAAATAGCCAGTGGACTGGCGGCCGCGGCCAACAACGTCTGGTTGCCGCGCCGGCCGCCCACGTTGGCCTGCGGACACGGATGAGGAGGGTCACCATGTTCCGTCTCCTTCACACCACAGTAGCCCTGCTGGCGGCAGCATCCGCCGTGTACGCCAGCCCCCTAACCAACTACGTTGAGAGCCCCGACAACAGCTACGCTTGGCGCGTCACGAGTACATCCACTGGCTCTGGCGGCGTCACTACGGCCAACATCGACCTGACGTCGCAGACGTGGCACGCCATCAAGTGGCAGCACCACCTGACCGTGGTGAAGCCCGCCAACATGCCACCAGACCCGGTGGTGTTCCTGTTCATCACGGGCGACTACAACCAGATGGAGGCCTCCACCCTCGCAGCCGCCCTTCTCCCGCTGATGAGGGGACCGATAGCCATTCTCCACGACATCCCCAACCAGCCGCTGTTCGATGGCAAGCGCGAGGACGCCCTGATCGCTTATACGTTCCTGCAGTACCTGGACACCGGCGACCCCACCTGGCCCCTGCTGTTTCCCATGACTAAGGCCGCCGTCCGCGCCATGGACGCCATCCAGGCGTACGCCAAGTCTGAATGGAAAACCAACGTCTCCGGCTTTGTGGTGGGCGGCGCCTCTAAGCGCGGCTGGACCACCTGGCTCACTGGCTGCGTGGACAAGAGGGTGCGCGGCATCGTGCCCATGGTGTACAACAACCTCAACCTGCCGGCGCAGATGAAGCTGCAGGTGGACTCGTTTGGGACGTACAGCGAGGAGATCGCGGACTACTCATCCCAGGGCTTGACCCAGCTCGTTGAGAGCGAGAAGGGACGCGCGCTCTCCACTATGGTCGATCCGTACACCTATCGCAGCCAGCTCACCATGCCCAAGCTCCTGGTCAATGGCACAAACGACAGGTACTGGCCCCTAACCGCGGCGGACCTCTACTACGACGCATTGCCCACGCCCAAGTACCTGCTGTACGCACCCAACTCGGGCCACGGCCTGGAGGACAGAACGCGGGTGGTTAGCACCGTAGCAGCGTTCTACCGCAGGTGCGTGGCGGGCAAGATGATGCCGAAACTTGCCTGCCGGTTCAACTCGGGCGGCGGGGCGGTCCGCCTCACCATTGCGTCCGACGAGGAGCCCACCGAGGTCCTCATCTGGAGTGCCACCTCGCCCACCAAGGACTTCCGTGACGCCAAGTGGACCTCTGCCAAGGCAACCCTCGAGAACGGCAGGTACGTGGGCGCCGTGCAGTGGCCCGACAAGGGCTACGTGGCCTGCTTCGCGGAGGCGCGCTACTCCGACCGCGTTGGGCCGTTCTACGTCTCTTCGCCCATACGCATGGTGGCGGTCCGATAGCCGCCGGTTGGGTTGGGCAGGCACGGGCCGGGGCGCGCCGAAAGAAGTAGACGGCGGCCCCGTGGTTGGCGGTCGCCCTCAGTATCATCAAGCGGACGTTACGAAAGGAAACGCTAGATGGCTCAAGCAGGTGTGGTTCGGGCACTGGTCTGGGACGAAAACCCTCCTCACGCGCCCAAAGAGGTGTACCCCAAAAGCATCAACGGAGCTGTGGCAGATGGGCTCCTGGAGCTGGGTGGCGGTCGGATATCGGCACGGACCGCCAACCTGGACGATCCGGAGCAGGGCATCACGGAAGCTGCGCTGGCGGACACCGATGTGCTGCTATGGTGGGGCCACGCGCGCCATGGCGAAGTGAGCGACGAGACCGTGCGCCGCATAGTTGAGCGGGTCCACAAACATGGCATGGGTTTCGTAGCCCTGCACTCCGCGCACTACTCCAAGCCGTTCCAAGCCGTGCTGGGCGCCGCGGGCCACCTGAAGGGTGGATGGCGCGAAGACAACGGCCCAGAGGAGATCCGCGTCTGCGCGCCACGTCACCCGATTGCCAGGGACGTGACCGACTTCACCATCCCCGGCGAGGAGATGTACGGCGCCCCGTTCGACGTTCCGCCGCCAGCCTGCGTGATACTGCAGTCCTTCTTCCCCAACGGCGGCGAGTACTTCCCCTCCGGCCTCACGTGGACCGTGGGCGAGGGCAAAACGCCGGGGTTCACCTCCGGGCCGGGCGGCGGCGTGGGCGAAGGCGAGGGCATAGGGCGCGTCTTCTACTTCCGCCCTGGCCACGAGACCCTGCCAACCTACTTCCATCCCCTCGTCCGCCGAATCATCACCAACGCCGTGCTGTGGGCCGGCAAACAGGTCTAGCGGGGCCGGCCAGTCCAACGCGATTCTGAGATCGACGGAGCCCGCCGGCCGCACCCCAGATGCTGGCGGGCTCACCCCCATGGAGGTTTGGGCGTGTCCCGTCTCCCCATCTGCATCTTCGCCGTCGGCGCCGCGCTGCTCGCTCTGCTCGGAACAGCTCGGGCAGATGCCCTACAGACGCCCGTTCCAGATGCCAACTCGCCCTTCGGCATCAACGGCATCAAGTGGTTTCATGGAATGACATCCCCCACCCTCTTCCAGGACGCCGAGCGAGACGCCAACCTCATGAGAAGAGCTGGAATGGCGTGGGACCGCTTCGACGCATGGTGGGGCGCCATCGAGCCGCATCAGGGCCAGTTCGATTGGTCGTTCATGGATCGCGTAGTGGAGTTCAACGCGCGCCACGGCATATCTACCATGCCCATCCTCTGCTACTCCAGCGCTTGGTCTGGCGGTAAGCCACCCCTTGACGACGCCGAGCGCGAACGATACGCCAACTACGTGTACCAGATGGTGAGCAGGTACCGAGACCGCGTGCATGCGTGGGAGATCTGGAACGAGCCCAACATCCCCACCTTCTGGAAGCCCCAGCCCTCCGCCCACGACTACGCGCTCCTGCTTAGGGCCGCGTACGCCGCCGCCAAGCGCGCCGACCCAACCTGCACCGTGGTTGGTGGCGCCACGAGCATGGCAGACATCAACTACCTGCTCGACCTATACCACTACGGCGCGTGGGATAGCATGGACGTAGTCTCCATCCACCCGTACTCCATGGGTGGAAACGCCCACCAGCAGCGCCTAGACCGCATCCTCGCCAGCGTACAGGCAATGAACCGCGCCACCGGCAAGCCGAAGCCCGTGTGGGTTACGGAGATCGGCTGGACATCCAGCGGGCCCACCCAGGACCGCGATCAGGCGATCTCCCTTTTCCAAACCTACTGCTTCTGCCTGGCCGCTGGGGTTCGCTGCGTTTTCTGGTTCTGCCTCACGGACTGGTCCGAGCGTTGGGGCCTGGTTCGCACGGACGGGTCTCTGAAGCCATCGTATGCCGCGTACTCCAGGCTGGCGCGCGCGCTTGGTGGCGCCAGGTTCGCTGGCTACCTGCCGTGGAGGCTGGGCCCGGAGTTCCGTGGCTTGGTCTTCGCGAAGGACGGCAGGCCACTGGTGGCAGCCTGGTGCCAGGGCGCGCCAGTTCGGCTGAAGCTGAGGCCCGCGGGCAAGGGCGGGCTCAGGGCAGTAGATGCGCTGGGCAACGCCCTGCCAACTACTGGCGGCACGTTGGCCGTCGGCACAACGCCCGTTCTGATCGAAGGGGCCTCGCCAACTTTGCTCCGGCAGCTGGCCGAGTCGCCACCAGTATATCCGAACGCCAACCTGGTGTGGAACCCCGGCTTCGAGGAGACGGTTGGCGCGATGCCCGCCGATTGGGGCCGCGGACGACACGAGGGCACGGGGAAAGCCGGCCGCTTCTGGCTCTCCAATGATGCCACTACGGGCAAGCACAGCGCTGCAATCTCCAACGCCGAGGACGCCGCATGGGATACATGGCCCGTGCCGGTCCGCCCCGGCGATCACCTGGTGCTCGCCGCCAAGGTGAGGGGCATCGGAGCCACGGGCACCAACGCAATCGCCCTGTACTTCTGGGACGGCGTTGGCTGGGGCTACGTTGGCTCTGTGCTTTCGCCCCCCCTGCCGCCCGGCAACACCAGCTGGCGCAAGCTAACCGTAGCGGCCACCGTGCCCAGCCGCGCGTACATGGTTCGCGTGGACCTCATCTCCCGCAAGAACCAGGGCACGGTGCTGTTCGATGACGTGAAGCTGACGTGCAGGCCTGCGGGGCCGCGCAGATAGGCTCCGCGCCGCCGGGCACCCCTGTCCGCACGGTCGGAGCGGGGTAGCCAAGCCAGGGCGAGGCAAACACGGGTCGGCGCGCCCGGCCCATCTGAACTCGCATGACCGTGGAGCAGCGGCGGTCGCCGGTGGCGTGCCTAGGGGCCATACCCAGCAACCTTACGCCGATCGTCTATCCGCTCGGCCCTTGAGCGCACCGGCGGCATCGACCGCGGGGGGCGAAGCTCAACCTGCACCCGAACGCCCACAACCGCCTTCGCGGCGTCTGCCACCTGGGCTATAGTACGCCTGGCAGCCTCCTTCTCGTCCAGGATGCCAGCGTCGCACACCTCCGCCTCCACCGTCACCCTGTCGATGGTGCGGGGGCGCTCAACCGTGATCCGATACTCGCCGGTGAGGTCCGGTAGAGCGCGAAGCCTTTGCTCCAGCTCCGCCGTCATCACCATGCGGCCCGCAACCTGCACGGCCTCGTCTGCACGCCCAAGGATCGGCGAGATCGTGGGGTGCGTACGCCCGCAGGCACACTTCCCCTCCCAGGTGAGTGTGCCGAGGTCGCCACTCCGATAGCGGATCAGCGCGCTCCCGTCGCCCGCAAGCCAGGTCCACACCAGCTCACCCACGTGACCTTCGGCAACCCAGTCGTTGCTCTCCGGGTCGATGCACTCCACCAGGAACGCATCGGCCCAGATGTGGAGGCGGCCGCTATGGTGGCATTCCACGCCAGTCCCGTACAGGGGAGCGTAGGTCATGCTCACGGCGTCCGTCAGCGTCACACCGAGGCCCTTCTCGATGCGCTGGCGGGCTTCGTCGCGAGACCCATCCGGCCACTGCCCTCCGTAGCAAACGGCTAAGCGTAGTTTGGGCGCGCGTTCCTGGATGGGCGCCTCGGCCTCCGCTTGGGCGGCCATGTCCAGGAGGTCTGATGGAGACGCACACACACCCACAACGCCCAGCTCCGACGCGGCGTTGAGCCACGCTGACGAGCAGCCGCACGGTGACGGCACGGCAACCATTGCCGCCGCGTGAGCCCCATCCTGCACGCCGTGGCCCGGATCTCCCATGCCGCAGCCAAGCAGGTTCAGAATTACGTCTCCATCGCGGAGCCCGGCGGCCCACAGCTCACGCGCGTGCAGTTGGGCGCGGTTTCTGAGGTCCTTGCGCGTGTGCACCAAGAGCACTGGCGGATCTTCCACAGGGGGCCGACCCGATATCTCCCGGTGCTGGCGACGCGGGGCCACGTTCAGGCCGTGCGGATGCGCCTCGCGGAGGGCGCTGGCGTCCAGAAAGGGGAGGTTCTGGATGTCCTCCAGACCGCGGATGTCGGACGGCTTTACGCCGCCCTCATCATACAACGCCCTGTAGAAGCGGCTGGAGGAGTACGCCCTTTGGACAACCTCCTGTAGGCGCTGAAGCTGCAGGGCACAGAGCGAGCGCTTGGGCAATGCCTCCAGCTCTTCATCGAAGCACTCTCTGGCCATAGGCACCTCCCCTGGCACCCGCCGCCGGTGCGCGCGCTGTGCGGCCCGCCAGGACTGGATGGAATGTGGGTGAACGCTGGGCTGCCCCGGCGGCGCCGAGACAGCCCAGCATAGGTCTGTTCAACGGGCAGACAGCCGTTTGATCGCCGGCTGAAGCGCGCGGAACTCGTCCGTTCCGGCCCGGTACAGAAGCTCGAAGATGGTTGCCTCGGTGGTGGTGATGACGGCGCCAGCAGCCACCATTCTGCGCAGTGCCACCTCGTGGTCCAGCGTGCCCCTCGCAGACACGGCATCGGCGGGCACGTGCACGCCGTAGCCAGCCGATAGCAGGTCGTGCACCGTTTGGCTAATGCAGATGTGCGTCTCCACGCCGCAGACCACCACCGTTCGCCGTCCGGCATGGCTAAGCGCAGCCATCACCCCGTCGGCCGGACAACAGCTGAACGTCATCTTGGCGATGGGCCTGACGCCCCCAATGGCATGCGCCACCGCCTCCACAGTGGGCCCCATTCGCTCGGGGTACTGCTCGGTTGCAATAACTGGCAATCCAAGGACGTTGGCCGCTTCGATGAGAGCTACGCAGCGCCTCAACAAGTCATCGCGCCCCGCCACGCCACGCAGAAACGGCTCTTGTAGGTCCACAACCAGCAGAAGAGAGTCGCTGCGATCGGCTAGGCTCGGGTGGCGGCCAGCCCACGGTCTCCCTGACTCGCCTGCTTCCGGGGCCATCTTCTAGCGCAGCCTCTCGATGATTGCATCGGCCATCTGGGATGTGCCAACTGCTGTAGGGTCGTCCCGGTTCTCCTTCATGTCGTACGTGACGTACTTCCCCTCGGCTATCACGGAGGCAACGGCGGCCTCCAGGCGTGCCGCGGCGTCGGTCTCCCCAAGGTGCCTCAGCATCAGCATGCCGCTGAGGATGAGCGCGGTGGGGTTGACCTTGTTCTGGCCCTTGTACTTAGGCGCGGAGCCATGGGTGGGCTCGAAAATCGCCACGTCCGGTCCGATGTTGGCGCCAGGTGCCACGCCCAACCCGCCAACCAGGCCAGCGCACAGGTCCGACAGAATGTCACCGTAAAGGTTGGGCATAACAAGCACGTCGTACAGCTCTGGCTTCTGCACCAGCTGCATGCACATGTTGTCCACCAGGCGCTCTTCATACTCCACGCGGCCCTCGTAGCCAGAGGCCACCTCGCGGGCGACGCTGTAGAAGAGGCCGTCGGTGAACTTCATGATGTTGGCCTTGGCAACGGCAGTAACCTTCTTGCGGCCGTTGGCAAGGGCGTACTCGAAGGCGAACCTGACTATCTGGCGCGTTCCGGTGCGGGAGATCGGCTTGATGGAGATGGCAGAATCCGGGCGGATCTTGCCGGGCGCCATCTCGATCACGCGAGCAGCCTCCGGGGTGTCAACGTCGAACTCAACGCCAGCGTATAGGTCCTCGGTGTTCTCGCGCACAACCACCAGGTCCACATCCGTGTAGCGCGAGCGTACGCCGGGGTAGTACTTGCAGGGCCGAAGGCAAGCGTACAGCCCCAGCTCCTTGCGCAACGCCACGTTCACGCTTCGGAACCCGGTGCCGATGGGCGTGGTGATGGGCCCCTTCAGGGCCACCTTGTTTCTTCGAATCGACTCCAGCACGTGATCGGGCAGGGGCGTGCCGTACTTGTCCATCACGTCGATGCCGGCGTCGTGGACCTCCCACTCGATCGGCACCCCGGTGGCTTCTATCACGCGGCGCGCGGCCTCCGTCAGCTCGGGGCCGGTGCCATCGCCAGGTATGAGAGTGATGCGGTAAGCCAAGCGTGCAGTCCTCCATGGAGTACAGCCGGCCGCGTCGCGTAGGGAGGAGTTGGGTGCCGCGACTGCGGGCCAGCGCTTGATGAACGGGCAAAAGGTGCTTCGCTATTTGGGTTTTCGGCGCCGGGACCGGGTTCCCTTCGCGCCCATCGTCCCTGCGGCAACGGCGTGGACGCAGACCTTGCGGTGAGCCGCGCAGGCCCACCGCAAGGCCGCTGTCACTGATCTAGAGGGAGGTATGCGTCCTCAACCGCGTGGGCGCGCGGCACGGGTCGCCAGCGTTACACCAGCGGGAAGCGCACCTCCCGCCCCTCGCGACCGGCTATATAGCACGCCTCTAGCATCTCCGTGAGGTTGCGGCCATCCTCAACCGTGATGGTCATCGGCTCGTCGCGCAAGATGGCGCCAAGCCACTGGTTCATGGGCGAGGGCAGCGGCTTAGGCAGTTCGGTGGGGGTTATCCACGCCGAGCCTCCGGTGGGTTTCACCTTGGTGCTGGTGAACGTGATGGCGGCGCCAGGGGCTCCGCGGAGCAGGCAGCCCTCCGTTCCGTACAGCTCCATCATGTTCGGCCCCGCCCTGTGCACCCAAGACACGTCCAGTATGCCCAGGGCCTTATTCTTGAACTCCACCAGCATCACGCAGTTGTCGTCGATGTCGTACCGGCCAGAGAAGTTGCTCACGCGCGAGACAGCTGCAGCGGGCTCGCCCATCAGCCAACGCATCACGTCCACGGTGTGGCAGCCCAAGTCGAATAGGGCGCCACCGCCTGCCGCCTTGGCATCTCCGAACCACGCGCTGCCACCGCTGAACCAGCCGTCCAGCGACGCCGAGTGGGCGATCCGCGCGCGCATCAGCGTGATGTCGCCCAACAGCCCCTGATCCAACACCTGCTTGATGAACAGCACTTCCGGCGATGTGCGGCTAGGTAGCGAGATCATGAACTTGATGCCAGATTCGCGCACCGCCTTCACCACCGCGTCGGCGTCTCTTGTGGTGACCGTCAGTGCCTTCTCGGTGAAGGTGTGCTTGCGATGCTTGGCGGCAGCCGTCAGCACCTCCGTGTGGCGATCGGTCTCAACGTTCACAACCACGGCGTCCACGTTCGGGTCAGATAGGACCTCCTCGAGGTTGGTGGTGAACGGTGCGCCCCATTTCTGGCTGGCGGCTCTGCCCCTGTCCTCGTCGTGGTCCCAAATGCGGACGATCTGGGCATCTGGGCTTTCGGACACCTGGCGGGCATAGCCGTCGGCGTGGACGTGCGCGAAGCTGAGCATGGCTACTCGGACCATCAGTGCCTCCTGTGCGAATGGACGCCACAGTTGGGAAAAGCCCGCTCGCCGAACATGCCATTGGCGCGGGCTTCTGATCGGCGCCCGGGGCTTGCATTCCATGCGTGAACTAGCGCTCCTGCTGGCATGCGCACGGCGTGGCTGCGGGATGGGCTTACCACGCACCCACCGCGGCAATGTGCCGGGTGGCTAGCCGGACGCAGGAGGCTCCCACGGCTCGTTCCCGATGATGACCGCCCGATCGCCTATCTCGTTCTGAATCTCCACCCCTCGCACGCCGTTGTTCTCGGCGACGATGGCATGCTTCAGCCCGCTTCCAAGACGAATGCTCGTCTCGTCCGAGCCGAACGAGCATCCGCGTACCTGAAGCCGCCCGCCGTCTGCCTCCACAAGCGCTCTGCCGGGGTTGCCTTTCCGCCCCACGCTGCTGAAGTAGCAGTCTGACAGCGAGAGGAAGCCGTTGCCGTGCGAAACCACGTTCTGCAGCGACGGACCCCAGAAGGCGCAGTTCACCAGCCGCACCGAGCCCTGACAGCTCTTCTCCACCACCACTTGCACCCGTGGCTCGCCGTGCATCACCACGAACTGGCCGTTGGTGATTAGGAGGCCCATCGGCTGGAGCTGCTCCACCTTCACGCACAGTTGCGCCTCGTCTGCACCGATGCCGCACAGCTGCCCGTTCATCGCTCCGTTGGCCGTGCGAATGAACCGATAGCCAATGTTGCACGGGTACACAAACGTGTTGGTCACGTACTCCCAGTCGGTCCTGCCGAAGACGAACGCCTCCAGGTGCTTCACCATGTACTCGTGAACCGGGTTCCAGCTGCCCCCAACCGTTGGCGCCGACCACCAATGGCAATGCCACTGTACGTTCTCGATGCGTCCGATGTCCGTAGTGTTGTCCACCATTATGCCGTATCTCAGCACGCATCCAACCACGCTGCGGATCCGGTGCCTCACGTTGTTCTCCGGGCCGATGCGAATGCCCGCGTAGCTGTTGATGAGGGTGACGTTCTCAACGGTGTCGTCGTAGCCCCGGATGTGGAAGGTCCACGGATACGGCCTGATGTCGGACGTCTTCTGCTCCGGATAGTACACCACCACGCCCCGAACGGCCGCGGAGTGGCCCATCTCGAACAGCGCAAGCCCGTCTTCATGGTTGCGACCGCCGGTGGCGAGAATCACGGTGCCAACCAGCGGCTCAGGCCACTGTGGCGATGCTTCAGCGCCCTGAAGCGTAACCCCCGGCGGTATGCTGAGCGATCCGGCCACAAGGTAGCGCCCAGGCGGCAGGTACACGGTGGCCCCGGTTTTCGAGGCGGCATCCAGCGCCCTCTGGATGGCGGCCGTGTCATCCGTAACCCCGTCGGCGCGAACGCCCTTCGGCAGAGCGTGCGTATTCATGTTGGTGCCCCCTTCATTGGCTGGCTGGGCGGCCGCACACGCGTTGCTCGCGGCCGCAATGCCCACCAGCAGCGCCAGCGTCACAAGCGAACTCCAACGCTTGCGCCCCCAGTTGGCACGGACCCGGGCATGTAGGTTGCCAGTCATAGCGTCTCCCTCGCTAGCAGCCATGAACCAAGGAGGCGTGAGACACGGCCACTGATGCGTGCCTCACGCCTTTGCCTATGAATGCACGATGGGCGCCGAACTGCCCAACCAGAGCCCTACTGCTTCAGCTTCTCAGCCTGCTGGCGCTGGTTATCGTCCTTGCTGAGCTGGATGACCTTATCCAGCGCCGCGTTGGTGACGTCGCCACGGACCGCGGGCAGGTCCTCGTTGCCACTGCGCTGCGGCGCGGCCAGGTAGATTATGGTGCTTGCGGCTTCTGGAGCCAGGGCGGGATCGTCCATGCACTTGGCGGCCAGCTCCACCGCGGCAGGCACGCGGCACTCCCTCAGTACGCTCAGTGCCTGCCACTTCTCCTCCGGCCGCTCCGCTATGGAAAGCGCCTCCGCAACTCTGTTCACCTTGGTCTCGGCGGATATCGTGTCGTCCAAGGCTAGAAGTCGGAGGTACCCCTTGAGCGCCTCAACCCGCAGGGCCAGTGTGTCGCCCCTGCGCGCAACCTCGAGAAGGGTGGGCTCCGGACGTGGATCCTGCCAGGTCTCGGCAAGCGCCTGAACGGCCGCGGCTTTCACGGTGGCTTCTGGGCTGTCGGCGGCCTTGACAACCGCTGCCAGAGCCGCGTCGCCACCTATGTCCGCAAGCACGCCGATGAGCGCCGCGCGGGCCGCTGGCGATGCACTGGGCATGGCTGCCAGTATGGGCCCGGTGGCCGCTGTGGGGTCGCCAAGCCGGCGAGCCACCGCCATCACGGCGTTCTGGGCGGCATCGCGCGTGGCGTCGCTCGCGTTAGTGAGCGTCTTGATGAGCGCGGGGTACTCCTGCGCACCACCCACGCGGCCAATGGCCTGCAGCGCCTCAACGGCCACGCTGGTGTTGCTTCCGTTTATGGCCTGCATCAGCGCAGCCCGTGCCGAGGCAGACGGCCTATCGGCCAGCACGCCCATCAGAGCCGAGCGTACCTGAGGCCGCGACTTAGATGCCGCCTGCAGAATGGCCTGGTCTACCGTCTTACCTGGCATACTGCTAAGGCACTCGCGAGCAACCCCGCGGTCCTCGCCCTCGCCAGCCGCTGCAATCTCCGCCAGGCGCGGCACCGCAGCTGCGCCGGCCGTCCTGGCCGCCGCCGTTATGGCCGCCCGTCGCACGTCCGGGTTCGCGCTTTGGGTGGCCTTCAGCGCCAGCGATGCAACAGCCGGCTCCCGCCTATCGGCCCAAGCGGTGAGCAACACCACCTGTATCGGCGGGGCAAGCTTGGGCCACAACGCCATCGCGCTGCGTGTGGTCGCTGGCGAGGTCAGCGATCCCGCCACGCGCGCTGCCACCACCTGTACGTACGGCTCAGCGGTCTTCAGGTCGGATAGGGCAACGGCATCGGCTTTGGGCGACTTCATCGCCGCCAGAGCTTGGAGCGCCGCTGCCCGCGCCAAGGCAGGCCGACCAGGGCCAGCCAACGACACGAGCGCCTTCTCTGCCTCGGGTCTATGGCCGGACGCCGCCATACGAGCCGCACAACGGACCATGGCGCTTGACGCCGCCTCGCTGCTCTTGGCGAGCGGGGCTAGCGCGGCCATTGCCGCGGGCGTTCCGACCTTGCCCAATGCTGTAATGGCTGCCTCGGACACCAGGCGGTCCTTGCTGGCCGCGAGCCGCTTGAGCTGGGGCACGGCGTCCGGATCCGCTCGGTCGCCCACGGAGTTGATGATACCTACCAAGGTCTTGCCCTTCGCCTTGGCCATCGCCGCGCGGAGGGCGGCGCCAGCGGAGGGGTCCATGTTCCGCTCAAGGGCGTAGCGTGCCAGGTCCGCCGTGGCATCGGAGTTCAGCATCTTCGCCAGGGCCGGCACAGAGCGCGCGGTGCCAGCGAGGGCCAGCAGGCGGCTTGCCTCCTGCTTCCCAGCCATGGTGGCGGATGGGTCCTTGAGAACCCCCAGAAGGCCGTCCTCGATCTGGGTGCGCAGGGCTGGGTTGCCATGGGAGCGCCCGATCATCTGCCTGATGGCCACCACGGCCGTGCGGTTCTGGAAGTCGTACTGCTTCAGCTGCGCAAACAGATCGCCCGGAGCTGCTGGTGCGGCCAACGCTCCGCACGAGACGGCAACCGCTGCCAGGGCCGCAAGCAGCACCCCAACCAATCGCGTCCGCAACATGCGTTCACTCCTCCTTCCGCGGCTACACGTGCCAGGGAGCGCGCATGGGCGTGGACAGCATGCGCGTCGCCGTTTCGTCGTTGATTACCTGCTCCGTGTCCGGATTCCAGCGGATCTTGCGCCCAAGCAGCATCGCGATCTGGCCGAGGTGGCCGATGGAGGCCGACCTGTGTGCGGTCTCCGCGGGCGTTATGGTCTGCCTGCGCGACTTCACACAGTCGAGGAACTCGCGCTGGTGGCCCGGGCTTCGGAAAAGCTGTATCTCGTCTGGGCCGATTCGCTCTTGGAGCAGGCGTTTGGGATAGGCATCTAGGCCGCCGCGGTCCACCCACACCCAGCTGCCGTCCGCGCCAATCCATTTGGTGCCGCTTCTGATGCCATGGTTGCCCGCGTTGGCGACGTGCATCTCAACGCCGCCCCTGTATTTCGCCACAAAGTAGTAGGTGGTGGCGGCGTCCCAGATTCCCTCGCTGGGATAGTTGCCCGTGCCCTCCACCTCGATGGGGCCGGTGTTGTCCCAGCCCATGCCCCAGTGGGCAATGTCGCCGTGGTGGCCTATCCAGTCCATAAGCTGGCCGCCGCCGTAATCCAGCTGCCAGCGCCAGTTCCAGTGAGTCCTCTCGTCGCAGTAGGGAGCCCACCTGGATGGGCCGATCCAGAAGTCGTAGTCCAACTCTGGTGGCGGATCCTTGAACTGAACTGGGCCGCAAGGCGACCCGGTGGGAAGGCCCACCTCGATCCTAACCACCTTCCCGATTCTGCCGTTGCGAACCAGCTCGCATGCAAAGCGGAAGTTCGACTGAGAGCGCTGCCAGCTGCCGGTCTGCCAGATGCGGCCATTCCTGCGCACGGCGTCCGACATGGCGCGGCCCTCCATCAGGCAGTGCGAGATCGGCTTCTCGCCGTAGATGTCCATGCCTGCGTTGGCAGCCATTATGGCCGGTATGGCGTGCCAATGGTCCGGTGTGGCGAGGGATATGGCGTCTATGTCCTTGCGCGCCAGCAGCTCACGGAAGTCAGTGTAGGCGGCGCAGTCCTTGTTGCCGTAGTGGGCGTCAACAGTGTTCTTGGCAGCCGCCAGGTGGTTCTTGTCCACATCGCAGACAGCCACCACCTGCACGTCCGGCTGCCCCAGGAAGGCGCCCATGTTCCCGGAGCCTTGGCCGCCCATGCCGATGCAACCCATAACAATGCGGTTGCTGGGTGCCGGCCGGCCCGCGGCCCCCAACGCCCGGTCGGGGATGATGGCGAACAAGGCCATCCCCGCCCCCAATCCTGCGCCTTTCCTCAGGAACTCGCGTCGACCAATGCGTCCATACTCAGACATGTGGTCATCTCCTACTGAGGGCGACCACGGCCGCTAATCAACCCTGTGCGGCAGCTTGAGGTACGCCCTCCAAAGGTCCATGCTAACCCAAACCTCGTAGAACACCGACGGCCGCAGCTGGAAGTACCCGATCATCAGGTGCGTGGGATCCAACCTCTTCGTTAGCTCCTGGTCCAGCTCCGACGACGCAATGACGACCGGCGCCGCCGGGTCGCTAGGCATGCCAACCCAGTAGCCCACGTTTTGGAACGACCGCAGATACCACGGGATGGGCCAGTAATAGTTATCAACCGACAGCACCTTGATAACCATCGCGTGACGGTGTGGGTCTGCCCGAGCTATATCCGCCACCTTGGCGGCCAAGCGCAACACGTCCGGCACCGGATGTGCGTACACATACGGGTTGCGGTTGTCCGCGTACAGCACGTAGCTGGCCGCGTAGGCCTGCCGGACCAGATGGCCCGCCCCCACCACCAGCAAAGCACAAGCCACCGCCTTGAGCGCCCGTCCAGGCACCCTCATCACCGAGCCAACCGTCCCAACGCCGGCCAGCAGCACCATGCCTGCCAGAAAGCTGAGAACACACCAAGGCGTTTTGTACGGCACGGCGCTGTAGAACGCGGTGAGCAGAAGCGTGAAGAAGGCGACATAACGCACAAGGCCCGCGCTTGGCATCCGCCCCGGCACGCCCTGCGGACGCATGGCGAATAACCCGCCGAGGGCTGCCAGCCCCACAATCAGCCCCTCGCTCCATACATGGCCGTGGGGGTATTTGGTGTACAGCAGCATGCGGAGGTAGTAGGTCCACGGGTGCACGTGAACGGTCTGCCCCTCCGCTCTGCTGCCCCAGGGCGCATAAGCAGCGAACGAATCCAGCGGGCCGCGCATGTTGGTGAACCCGCCGGACAGAAAGAAGAACGACAGCAGGGCGCCAACCAGCACGCCACCAACCACGTGGCGCCCGGCAATCCGACCCCTGATGCCTAGCGGCTTATGCTGCACCATGCGAGACCACATCGCCGTCAATGCCAGCGCGCCGGCCATGGCGGCGTACGCCAGTACACAGGTCTCCTTGGTGGCGTGCATCAGGCCGAGCGCAGCGCCCGTTGCTAAGCACCAGGCAAGGCGTCTGGTCCTCCAGTAGCGCCACCCCGCGCCGATGGCAGCAACAGTGAAGAATGCCAGGAGCGTCTCCTGGATGTAGTAGCGGCTGTAATATACCAAGGCTGGGGAGATGGCGAACAGCACCCCGGCCACAAGCGCCGACGGCCAGCCTATTCCGTCTGCGAATAGCCACACCAGCACCACTAAGCCCGCCCCGAAGACGGCCGGCACAATGCGATACGTCGCCTCCGTGGTGTCCGCGAAGCTCTTCGCACCGCTGAGGAGTATGGAAGGCAGCGCGGCGTAGTAGAGGGTGGGACCGTGGTACTCGTTCGGGTCGTAGGTGTAAGTGTGGCGGGCCCAGAGCTCCCAGGTCTTGTCGGCGTGGACCGCTTCGTCGCTGTGCATGGGGCGAAGGCCTAGGCGGGGGAGCCTGAAAGCCATCGCCCCCAACGCGATGACCACCAGCACACAGAGGGCTGTGTTCCGTCTCACTTGGCTGGCAGTCCATACACCTCCACTTCGGTGTAGCGGTTCATCTGATCCGAGTAGGTGCTACCCTTCGAGTAGAGGCGCACGTACCTAGCAGTCACGCCTTTGGCCTCGATCAGCTTGCCCTCTGAGGTCTCGAAATACTCGCGGTCCTTGCCGATCCCAAGCCCGGCGGAGTTATCCTGGTCGTTGTTGAACAGCGTTCGCACGCCGGTCAGGAAGTCCGGATCGTCAGACACCTGAACTACCACGTCGTGGTAAACAACCGGCACCATGTGGAAGTGCCACACCACGATGCAGTAGATCTTGTACGGCGCCTGCAGGTCGATCTGAACCCACTGCACACCTGGCTTCAGCTCGCAGCAGCTGCCATCGTACGCTTCTTTGTCGCCGTCCGTGACCTGCTTCAGCGAGCCGAAAAGCGGGCCCTTGCCGCTGCAGGTAACTGGCTTGCCCAACGCGACGTTGGTGGTACCCTTGGGCACCAGTGGCGCGGGCCGCGGCTTGCCCGTGGGCTTCTCCACGGTGGTGCCGGGGGGGATGTCCGAAGGTGTTCCAGCGAACACGGGACGCGGCAGCTTGATCTGCAACGGCACTAGGTCGTCCTGCCCTGCCGGCTTTGCCACCGGCTTTGACTTGGCTGCCGACTTCGGCTTGGCTTTGGCCTTGGTGCTCGCTGCCAATGCAGACCCATTGAACGATGATGCAAACAGTACTGCCAAGGCAACACAGATAGCCGCGGGTACCGTGCCTAGCCTCGGCATGAGGCGGCTACTACGATCCATCAGTTGTATGCCTTTCCGGCGGGCTGCCACACAACCTGCTAATCCACCCAAGCCCGCCACGCGATGATGCTAGTATGAGCCACCAGAGTTTGAGCGCTCACATTGGTTTCTTCCGCGCACACGCCGCTCCTCCCTTCCCGTTTCCTTCGTTTCCTTGTGTATGCTGATGCTCCTGCGCATACTTGTGGGAAGCTGCGAGCGATCGGCCCCCACTGCCATGCGCCGCAGTAGTCAGCGTGGTTTCCTGTCCGCGGCGGCATCGCACATGCCGGCTCGCCCCACCGATCGTGCCAGAAGGCACAGGCCGCCACACCGTAGAAGGCTTGCCTGGATCGAGTTGGCGGCACGCGCTCAACCTGGAGGACTGCGATGGATACCGCTCCTACTCACGCGCCCGAAAGGGCCATTGATATAACCGTTGAACGGCCACTGCTGAAAGTGCCCTCCCTACTCATCATCGATGATGCCGCGCCCGGCATTCACGTCTACCACCGCCACGTGCGAGACGTACACCAAGAGGCCCCGGTTACAAAGGACGGCCGTCCCCTTCAAGAGTTCGTCCCCAACGACTTCATGCGCAGGTTCGTTCAGCTGGTGAAGGCGCACGGAATGAAGGGCAAGCTATCAGTTGTGCCAAACCCCGGCGGTGATGGCAGCATCACAGAGGCGGTGTCCGGCGTCAGCCTCAGCGACCTCCGCAGCTGGCTCCGCATGGCCGCGGTGGACCTGAGGGGCCGCTTCGACTTGGGCCCGGAGATGATCACCCACAACCTGGCGGTAGACCTCGATACGGGCGCCTTCGTGCCACTCTCGGAGAGCGAGTGGTCTCAAACCCAGTCCGAAGCATCGCTCACGCGATATGTGGCGGCCGCCTTGCAGATCATGAAGCAGGCTGGCTTGCAGCCGACTGGCGTCACCTCGCCCTGGGTGTTCGGCCTGCAGGTTGAGCCAGCATACGTGAGGGCCATCCTCTCCGCAATGCGTCAGGTCGCGGGCCGCACCATCTGTTGGTACTTCCTCCGCGTGGGCTCCCCCGATTCCCGGCCGGAAGTGATGCTGTTCGATCCAGCCGAGCAGGCCTGCGTGGTCAGCATCACCCCGTCCGTTGCCTCCGACTTCTTCTGGGAGACGATCGATACGCCGGACACCAGCGCCGCGTACGTCTCTCGCGTGGCCGACCAGGGCCTCAGCGAGGAGGGCTCCCATGGCGCGTTCCTGGAGGTGATGCGCGCTGGCGGATGGCTGATCTGGTACACCCACTGGCAGTCGCTGTTCTCGAATGGGCTGGAGACTGGACTGCAGGCGTTGGGGCTGCTCGCCGCGCGGCTGAGACGCCTCCTTGCTGACCGGCTCATGTGGATAACACCGCTCGAGGCCGCCATCTACGCCGCCGCCGCCCACCGCCTTACAGTATGGGCCAGCTCCGCGAACAACGGCACGCTCAGCCTCCGCATCGATTCGCCCTTCGGCTGCCGCAACCTCACGTTCTCCGCTCCCGTTGCACCCGCCCCTCGCTGCGTCACCTGTAACGGTCGCCCTCTCCGCCGCCGCACCCACCCAGCGTCCGCCCTGATGCCCAACTCCTGGTTCCACCGCAACGGAACCCTGTATGCGGCCGTGGATACCACATGCCAAACCACACCCATCTCTCACACGAGGAGGCACAAATGAGCACCCAAAGGCGGTTCGTGGTCACAGCCGTTGCAGCCATCGCCGTAGGCACCGCGCTTGTGATGCTGGCGCTGGTGTACGGGCGCCGCCCATCCTCCCATCCCATCCGCGCGGCAGTGTACGTGGACCGCGAATACGGCTTCACGGTGCGCGCACCGGCCGGATGGAGCATGACCACGATGAAGCACGGCGCCAACCCTCGTGAGATCGTGCTGACGCCTATGCCGTCCCCGCCAGACGTGCCAAGCGCGCATGCTTACGCCCACCTAACCGTCCGCAAACTGAGCGGAGATGAGACGGCCGATACCCTAGCAAAGGCCTATTGGCACTCGCTTGAGCAGCAAGCAGACACGTTTCAGGTGATCGATGAGCGGCCAGTATGGGCCGGAAGCCACTCCGGCACCAGCGTCTCGTGCACGATGACGAGCAACAAGGCTAAGTCCGAGTGGGTTCGCGTCGTGGGCTACAACGGCAAGGGGCTGGCGTGCCTGTGGCGCATGCACGTGGTTCCGGCGGAGGCAGCCCGCGAGTACCAGGCGGCGTTCGATGAGATCCTGGCGGGCTTCCAGTGGCGATAGCCGGCCACCGAACCACACCGCATCCTCTCGCCATCTTATGCAGTGACGGAGGGCGGCAATGGGGACGCCCCCCTCAGAGGAGGCATAAGGAATGGTAGACGGCCTGTTGAACCTGCTGATAGCCCTCATCAAGCTGCCGTTCGTCCTGTTGGCGGACATCCTGAAGATCGCCTTGTCGCCGGTCTTCTTCTTGGGTCACCTGCTGATGGGCCTGGTGTGGATGGTGGTGTGGGCCGGTCTGGCCGCGTGGATCGGACAGAAGGCCGGCCTGAATCCTGCCCTCTGCGCAATAGCGGGCTTCCTCCTGGGGCCACTGGGCGTGGCGATCGTTGTGGTCATCGCCCTGGTGGTGTCGGCTCAGCGAACTAATGCCAAGGGCAACTGGTAGCTCTCTTGGACAGAGCCATCTGCTACGGCGTCAGCCCTGCTCTGGCGAGTGGCTCTGACACGCGCCAGGGCAAGCCGGGCGCGCTGTTCGTAGTTGCCTCTGCTCCAGCTTCGTGACCCCGCTTAGGGGATGGGCGCTGCGTGGAGTGCTGTTAGCCACACACCGGCGCGACAGCGGGCTTCCGCTCTTCCCAAGCTTGCGGAACGGGAGATGGGACGGGCAGTGTGGGCAACTGTCGGGTTGGCGCATGTGCGGGCGGCCCTGCCATACCACCGAGTGGCAGGTAGCGCGTTACCGCAGCTTTTGATATTCCTGCTTCACCATGGTTGCCAGCGGGTGGTCTGGCTCCAGGCCGCACACCTTCCGCAGCACGGCGTCCACGCCCTCGGCCGCGAGCATCCGCTGAAGCTCCCCCGCCGATGGGTCGCCCGGCTCGTCGAACAGGAGCGCCGCCGCAATCGCCTGCGCAAGCCGCGCTGCGCGGATGTCATACTCCATGGCAAGCAGTGCTCCGCCAACCAGCCTATCCTCGCGGGCCAGCTTTCGGACCGGGTCCCTGCCCACCCGCGCCACCGTATCGCCCAGTGGCACGCTCCCGATCCGGCGCAACAGGTCGTCTAGATACGCGGCGTGCTCCTCCCGTGTGAAGCCGTGCTTCCGGATGAGCGCCTCGCCGGTCTCCCACGCCGCCTCCCGCACTGCGGTGCTCAGGGCATCATCTGCCATCACCTGGTAGATGTACTGGTAGCCGCGCAGGTGGCCAAGGTACGCAGCCACGGCGTGCACGGCGTTGTGGCTGAACAGCTTGCGGTCGGCGTAGGCTCTGATGTTGTCGGTCGGCTCCATGCCCACCACGCGGGGCACCTCGCCCACAAAGCCGCGCGCGTCAACAGGCAACCGCTTATATGCCTCAACCACCACCAGAAGCGGGTCGGCGCCAGGGGTGGGCCGCTGGACCGGCACCATGCGGGCCACCACGGCTTCGGAGAGGCCCACGCGGTCTCGGATGAAGGCAGCCAGCTCTGGCGAAGCGTCGCTCAGCAGCAGCTCACGAAGGGTTTCCGCCGGGTGGGGCATGTTCTCGCAGACGATGATGTTGACAGGCTCTGTGCGGCGCGCCAGGCCCCTGGCAAGCGGCTTGGCCACGGCAGGAAGCGCAGACGCGCCCACCGCGGTGCAGATGAGGGAGGCCGCGGCCACCTCGGACGCCACCGCCTCCGCGTCGCGGCCATCGACCGCCCGCACGTTCCGGACGGTGAGCTCCTGCGCGCCCTCGCCCACTATGTGGAGCGGGTAGGATCGCCTGCGGTTCAGCTCGGAGACGACCTCCGGAACCACGTCAACGAAAACGACTTCGTATCCTGACTCGGTGAAGAGCTGGCCCATGAAACCTCGCCCTATCGAGCCAGCGCCAAACTGAACCGCGGTTTTCATCTATCCTCCAGCGCCAACTCCACAATGGTAACCCCCTCACCGCCCTCTTCAGGCGGGGGGTGCGAGTAGCTGCGTACCGTCGGCGCGCTCCTCAGGTAGTCCCACACCAAGCGGCGCAAGGTCCCGGTGCCCTTGCCGTGCACTATGCGGAGCGGCGTTACGCCCGCCACACGCGCGTCGTCGATGTACTTGTCCAACAACAGAAGCGCCTCGTCGGCTCGCAGCGCCCTCAGGTGAAGCTCATTGCTGAAGCTTTGGGTCTTGACAAGGGCCGCCTGCGCGAAACTGGCGGGCTTGGGACCCGATCCCCGCGGCTTGAGGCGCCGCAAGGATGACACTGGCACGGTGAGCCGCATGGCGCCCACTTGCACCTCGGCCTGGCCATCCGCCATCCTAGCGATCACACCTTCACGATCATACGTGGTGATCACCACGCGGTCGCCAACCTGCGGGGGACCAGATGCCACCTGATCGTCGGCCTCAGGTTCGGGGGCAGGTATCACGGCAGGCGGTTTGGCAGCCTCAACCTCCTCCACCTGGCGGCGCAGCCTCTCGGCCTCCTGCTGGGCGCGCACCAAGCGGTCTCGCGCTTCTTGGGTTTCGCGCCCCTCGCGGGTGGCACGCCGGAGGACTGCGAGCGAAGCGTCCGCCTCCTCGCGGGCCTTGCGAAGAAGCTCGCGCGCCTGTGCAGATGCGGCCGCAGCCACCTCCTGACGCTTGGCCCTTAGCTCCTCCAGCTCCTTGGCGTACTGCTTCTTGAGGCGCTCAAGCTCTGCTTGCGCCTGCTTGGCGGCAGCCCGGCCGGCGGCGGCGGCCCTGCGATCCTCCTCCAGCGCCCTGTATATCTCCTCCAGCGGGGCGCGCTCCGGGCTGAACATCTGTCGAGCCGTCTGGATCACGCTTTCTGGCATCCCCAGCCGGGCCGCTATGTTGATGGCCTGGCTTGAGCCCGGAACGCCGATCACCAGGCGGAACGTGGGCTGCAGCGTCTCCTGGTCGAACTCCACGCTGGCGTTTTCCACCCCGGGTTCCGTGTACGCGAACTCCTTCAGCTCCCCATAGTGGGTGGACGCCATCACCCGGGCGCCTTTGCCCATCAATTCGTTCAGAATGGCCTTGGCGAGCGCCGCTCCCTCCTCTGGGTCCGTGCCCGCGCCGATCTCGTCCAGCAGAACGAGGGTGTGGGAGTCGGCCTGCTCAACGATCTTGATGATCTGCCGGATGTGGGACGAAAATGTAGAGAGCGATTGCTGGATGCTCTGCTCGTCACCGATGTCCGCAAACACCTTGGTGAACACGGCAACGCGGCTGCCCTCGTCCGCGGGGATGTGCATCCCAGCCATCGCCATGAGGGTGAGCAAGCCAACGGTTTTCAGGCTAACCGTTTTGCCGCCGGTGTTGGGGCCAGTGATGAGGAGAGCCGTGAACTCGTCGCCGAGCCGCACGTCGATCGGCACCGCGTTGCCCTCAAGCAAGGGGTGCCGCGCCTTCACAAGGTCAAGCCTGCCCTTTATATCGAGCTGTGGCTCGCAGGCGTCCATCGCGTCCGCCCATTTCGCCTTTGCGCCGATCAGGTCAAGGCGAGCCAGCGCATTGACGGTCTCCTGAACGGCGCCCAGCTCCTCGGCTATCAGGTTAGTAAGCCTGCGGAGGATGCGCTCCACCTCTTGCTGCTCGGCAAGCTGAAGCTCGCGGATCTGGTTGCCCAGCTCAACCACATCCGCGGGCTCCATGAACACGGTGGCTCCGCTTGCAGACTGATCGTGCACCAAGCCGCCGAACTCGCGCTTGCTTTCGGCCTTTACGGGTATGCAGTAGCGGCCATCGCGCATGGTGATGACCGGCTCCTGGATCATCGTCCGGTACTTGGCGGACCTGATGATGCTGTTCAGCCGGTCAACCATGCGGCCGTGGACCGTACGCAGCTTGCCCCTCACCTGCGCCAACTGCGGACTGGCGTTATCCACCACCTCGCCCTTCTCGCTGATGCAGCGCTGGACCTCCGCCTCTACCTTCGGGAACAGCCCGAGGGTTCTCCCAATCTGCGCCAACAGAGGCGTCTCATCCGGCGCTTTGAGGAGAGACTGGCGCAACCTCCTGGCGGCAGCAAGCGTGCTAACAACGTCCAGAAGCTCCTGGGGCTGGAGGAAAACGCCAAGCGCGGTCTTCTGGATAAGGGGGCGGATGTCGTGGACTCCGCCCATCGGGATGCCCTGCCGCGACGCAAGCAGCCTGCGCGCTTCCGTCACCTCTTTGAGCGCCGTGGTTATCCACTTGAACTCAGCGTGGGGCTGCATCTCATCGATGAGGTCCAGCCCCAGCTGACACGAGGCGTACCCCTTCAGCTGCTCCTTGACCTTGTCGAACTCGAGTACTCTGAGTGTGTGCTCGTCCATTGAAATGGCCGTGGCGCGCGGCGGTCGGCCCAAGCCCCAGCGCCACCATCTCTGTATCGCGCTCGGCGGCGGGTCTGCTCAGCGCCGGGGGGCCACCCGGGGCGGGTGAGGCGCGCTACCCATTATACCAGATGCTAGGCCGCGCGGGTACGCTTGAGTGAGAGCTGGTAGTACCTGCCAGTACGGCGCTCCTCTACGCGCTACCCTCTCCAATGCCCCTCTTCATGGCGGAGCCGCCAAGGTCGGCGGGTATGCTGGAGATGCTCGCGCAGGGGAGACGATACTGGAGCGTACCGCACCTGCATCCCCCGGCTCGGCCTGAACCACGCCCTCCACCCCTGCGCTGAGCGGGACGCCCAGAGGTGATGCAGCTTCGGCCTGCGATTGCGCCCAGGCCTGGTGTGGCCGCACTGGTACCGCACAGGCCGAGCGGCACTCGCCCTTGGAGCGTTGACTGCTCCCACGGCACCTGCCATAATGCCGCTGGGGCTGGGCTACTGCACTGGTGCAGCGAGCTCACGGAACGGACGGAGGAGGTCAAGTAGATGCTGCGGACCGGTAGCTGGGTGCGGTTGGCCGCCATAGCCGTAGTCACCTGCATCACCGTGCTGGTGGGCGGAGTTGCATGGGCCGAGGACGCCGCGGGCGGGATTGAGGGCACGTGGCAGGGCAACATCAAGGCAGCAGGCACCACCCTCCGCCTGGTGCTGCACTTCAGCAAGGCCAACGATGGCTCGCTGTCCGGCACGCTGGATAGCCCCGACCAGGGCGCGATGGGCTTGCCGCTGAGCGTGGTGACCCTGAACGGCGCCGCGCTTCACCTTGAGCTTGCCATTGCAAGGGCCTCGTACGACGGCACCGTGAGCGGCGACGAGATCGCGGGTACCTGGAAGCAGCTCGGGGCCTCCATCCCCCTCACTTTCCGCCGTGGGTCCAGCATCGCGCCCCTCAGAAGGCCGCAGGAGCCAAGCAAGCCGTACCCGTATTCGGAGGAGGAGGTCGCCTTTGAGAACCCGCGGGCGCGGGTGCACATCGCCGGCACGCTTACCATCCCAAGCGGAGAAGGGCCGTTTCCCGCCGTCGTCCTGATCTCCGGCTCCGGCCCCCAAGACAGAAACGAGACCATAAGTGGCCACAAGCCGTTCCTGGTGCTGGCTGACTACCTCACAAGCCGGGGCATAGCCGTGTTGCGCACCGATGACCGCGGCGTCGGCGGGTCCACCGGCAACCCGCTCACATCCACCACGCGGGACCTGGCAAGCGATGTGGCAGCCGCCTTGGCCTTTCTGAAAAGCCGCCCGGAGGTGGACCCCAACCGGATGGGACTGGTGGGCCACAGCGAGGGAGCCATCATCGCACCGATGGTGGCCGCCAGCAATCCCAACGTCGCCTTCATCGTGTTGATGGCTGGCACCGGCCTCCCCGGTGAGCAGATCATGAACCGCCAGGCCGCCCTCATCGGCCGCGCGGAGGGCCTAAGCCCAGCCAGCATCCGAACCGCTATGCGCTCGCAGCGGCTCGCGTTCGCCGCCATCAAGCGTTACGACGGCTCCCCAAAGCAGCGTGCTCGGATTCGGGCGCTGTTGGCCAAGGTCGTCACCGCTATGCCAGGCACTCCCCCTTCACGTGACGCCCAAAACGCCCTGATCGACGCGCACATGGCCATGCTCACCTCGCCCTGGTTCCGCTTCTTCCTGACGTACGACCCGCGTCCCGCCCTGCGGAAGGTGAGGTGCCCGGTGCTTGCCATCGGCGGAGAGAAGGACCTCCAGGTGCCCGCCAGGGAGAACCTGCGCGAAATCGCCAAGGCGCTGAGGGCGGGCGGCAACAGAGATGCCACCGTCCGCGTCATGCCGAGGCTGAATCACCTGTTCCAGACCGCCAAGACCGGCGCGCCCTCTGAGTATGGCCGCATCGAAGAGACCATCTCGCCCGCGGCGCTGAAGGTGATCGGCGACTGGATCGCTGCTCACACCGCGGGACCCCGAGCCTAGGGTCCCGCTACGCCGGCTTGGCGGCCCATGTGTGCAGGCGGGCCATCTGCAGCACGTTTTCGCCGCGGAACTCAGGCGGGAAGATGGACCAGCTCCCCTGGAACCGCATCTCGGCGATGTCTTGGCGGTCAGCCAGCGCGGGCATCTCCGGCAACGCCCGCAGCGATGGACGCCGGCCCGTCAGCAGGTCGATGCAGGTGCGCATGAAGGCGTTCGGCCCAACCTCGCCGCCGCCCAACGGCACCGCTGCAGGGAGATAGCCCTCCGAGCAGAGCCGATCCGCGGCTATGGCGGCCTGCCCTACCGCCTCGTTGGTTAGGGCACCTTCATTCCGCGCTCTGCAGGGGGAGTGCTTGGGCCCCAGCAACCTGCGCACCGGCACGGCATCCGGCGTTCGCCCGTCTCGCACACGTTGGGCCACCGCGCGCACAACCAAGCCAAACAGCTCCGCGGGCGTCAGCCACTCGCTTTCGGCGCGCACATAGGTCGGCTTCTCCGGAAGCTGCGAGCAGATATCAAGCAGCTCGTCCAAGCGAATCCAAGGCGTGGGTTCCATTCTGTGTCGCCTATACAGCTCTGCATAGGTACACAGCTCCAGGTCTGCGTCGCGTGAGACCCACCTGAGGAACGCCTCGAAATCCTCCTGGAGGGCGGTCACCTCATCCTGCGGTCGGAGCGGTGCAGGGCGCCACATCTCGCGCGGGGGGTTCGCGCCAGAGCGGAAGTTGTCCGGAAACGCGGAGGTGACCAGCCTGCACGGGTGCGTGTACATCACCAGGTAGCCGCCCTCATGCCGATCGCGCGCCCGAAGGAGGTCGGTCTGCATAAGCGTGAGGCGCTGCTCGCGTGGAACGTCGAAATACCGATCGAAGCTAAGGTGGTAGCACAGAAACAGGCAGTTATCGTACCAGAGGGGACGACCTGGCGCCAGCTCGAACGGCGCGTCGCAGAAGACCGGCACGCCCAGCATTGGCATGGCGGCCGCCACTTGGGGGCCCCAGCTGGAGCCTGGCTTGCAGTATGCCACCGGACGATCACCAAGTATGTGCGTCACGTCGGCCAGCCCCCGCGCCTCCCTGGTGAGCACGGCGGCAAGGCCCTCGTCCCAAGACATGGCGTCCAGGTACTCGGCGTGAGTGGGGTGGGCCGAATGCATGTCGGAGTGGTACGCCACCTCCAACTCGCGCATGGCCGCCAGAACGTCCTGCCTCCCCCGGTCTCTCAGGGCGCGAGCGAGCTCGCCAACCACGCAGGTTGCAGCCGGCAGACCCGCCTGCCGCATGGCGCCGGCCCACCACTTCTCCGCGTCGTCAGATGCTGGGGTCTCGTAGTCCTCGGAATCGAAAGAGAAGATCAGCTTGACTGACATGAGGCGACTCCATGCTCGGACCATCAGGTTCAGGGCACCAAGCTGATGCCAGTGGGGGCCAATCACAGGATTAGCGCCCGCCGCCGCTTCTCCTGCCGCTCTCGCCCGCCGAGTGCAGCTACTGCCAACGGCGCTCAAGAAGCTCCAGAGGAAAGCAGTGAAGCGCCAACCCGGCGTACCGGGAGGATTGGCGCCTCCCCAACACACACGTCTCCCAGGCACGTGCTTCCGTTCACGCAGGACCCCCAAACCCCACCAGCGAACCTGAGCCTGCCATGTCGGACGAGCCCGCCGAAACATCCGACCGCCGCGCCAACCGCGTGCGCGCCCGCAGCTACGTGATCGTGCTTGCCATCGGTGCGCTCCTTATCCCACTCGCCGCCTGGTACGGCTATTTCGCGTACCTAATCGTTCAGGCGATCCTGTGGAGCCAAACCTCTTTGCTGCGCGGCCCCGTCTTCGTCTTGTGCCTCCTTATGGCCGTCAACGGCGCCGTGGGGGCCGTGCGCAGGCGATGGGCCCTCTCCGGCCCGGCACTCATCGCGCTCTACTGCATGCTGGCGGTCAGCACCGCAGTCGGCGGTATTGGCATGGTCCAATTCCTAGTGCCAACCCTGGCCAGCGCCCACTACTTCGCGACGCCGGAGAACCGCTGGCACGAGTTCCTGGTCCACATCCCCCGCTGGCTTGCCCCACAAGACCCCCTTGCCCTCCGCGACTTCCATCAAGGGGGCCACACCCTCTACACGCCCTACTCGCTGCGGGCATGGACGGTCCCTGCCCTGGTATGGTGCGGCGTGGTGTTCATGATGGCGTGGATGACCCTGTGTGCATCCGTGCTGCTCAGGGGCCAGTGGGCGGATCGCGAGCGGCTTACATTCCCGCTGATCTACCTGCCAGTGGAGATGGCGCGAGAGGGCGGCGGCTTCTGGCGCAACAGGCTGATGTGGCTCGGCTTTGCCGTTGCGGGCGCCGCCGAGTCCGTCAACTACCTCAACTTCCTGTATCCCAGCTTTCCATACCTGCAGATCAAGCCGTACAACGTTGGGGCCGAGATCACCCAGCCGCCCTGGAACGGAATCGGAGCCCTCTACCTAGCCTCCTACCCGTTCATGATCGGTGTGGGGTTCATCCTCACGCTTGAGGTCTCGTTCAGCTGCTGGTTCTTCTACCTGCTTGGGAAGCTTGAGGGCGTGGCGGCCGTTGCCACTGGAATGAGCGACCCCGGCCGCGGCCCTACGCTGGCGCGCTTTCCATATCAGGCGGAGCAGGGGGCGGGGGCGTTCGTGGGAATGGCACTGCTGGTCATTTGGCTGGCGCGGGGTCATCTCGCGGGGATATGGCGACTGGTACGCGCTGGCAAAGACTCCGGCCACGAGATAATGCCGTACCGCGCAGCGATTGCTGGGCTCCTGGCGTGCTTCGCAGGCCTGGTGGCGTTCGCATCCGCCATGGGGGTGCCCCCCGCGATGGGTGCCGGGTTGTTTGCCCTGTATCTGCTCTTCATCATAACGCTGGCGCGCGTGGTGGCGGAGGCTGGCGCGGGGTGGACCTGGGCCCCCACCCTCAACCCGCACGGCCTCGTGTTCGCCGGCGGCATGCAGGGAACGCCAACCAAGGCGCTGGTGGGCATGGCGTACCTGAACTGGTGGGACCTGGAGTACCGAGACCACCCGATGCCGCAGCAGATGCAGGCGCTGCGCATTGGCGATGCCGCGGGCGTGAGCCACCGCACGCTTCTAGGCGCCATGGTGGTTGCGCTCGTGGTGGGGATCCTCGGGTCGTTCTGGGCAGAGTTGGACATATTCTACCGGTACGGCGCCGCCACAGCCAAGGTGCGCCAGTGGGTGCCCAGCATGGGCCGCGTGCCGTTCACCATGCTTAGAAGCTGGATGGATAATCCAACGCCGCCAGACCCAACCGGCCTGGCCGCGGCGGGCGTTGGCCTGGCGGTGACCGTGGTGCTGGTGCTGCTCCGCCAGCGAGTGCTGTGGTGGCCGCTCCATCCGGTGGGTTACGTGCTTGCTGGCACGCCGTCGCTGGACTACATGTGGTTTCCCCTCTTCGAGGCGTGGGTGACCAAGCTGCTTGTGCTGCGGTACGGCGGGATGAAGGCGTACAGGCGGGCGCTTCCGTTCTTCCTGGGCCTGATTCTGGGAGACTACGCGGTGCCCACGTTGTGGGGCGTGTGGGGCACAATCACCGGAAATCAGATGTACCTAAGCTTCCCACACTGACGCGCCACGGGCGGCGCACTCGAGGGCACGGCGGCAGCCGCGGCTAAGCGCTGATGCAAGCTTCCCCTCTCGCCATGGTTGCATTGCACAGTGGGGCAGGTGGCAGTGGGTGAAGGCGGCCACGATATACAGCGCGCCAAATGCATTTCAGCGCTCATGATGGGAAAGCTGAATGATGGAGGCTAACGCCCTGCACCGGGGTGGAAAGCGGCTTTTGGGGGAAACTGGTGGAGCTGGGGGGACTTGAACCCCCGGCCTCTTCCATGCCAAGGAAGCGCTCTACCTCTGAGCCACAGCCCCACCTGAGTTGACGAAGCTAGTATAGCATCAGCGCTAACTGGTGTCAACAATTTGCGGGCAGGGCCTTGCTGCCAGACGCCTTTCAGCCAGCACCAAGCGCCAACCGCCCGCCGTCAACAATCTGGGGCGGCGCGTCACTCCAGACCGTCATCCGCGGAGGGCGATTCGGCCCCGTCCTCGCCATCCTCTTCGGCCGCCTCCTCCAGAGCCTCCTCGAAGTCGTCTCCTAGGTCCTCTCCCATCTCGCGGCCCATCTTCTTCATCCACTTGGCCACGCTTCTGGGGTCGTTCTCATCGAGGTCGCTCAGGTTGGTCGGATCGGCCAAGGAGTCCAGTACGTCGTCCTCCGAGCGAACTCGAGAGAAGCGGGAGATGAGCTTCTGGAGGTCGGTGCCGTGGCACTTGGGGCACTCAAGGGGAGAGCTGTCTGCCACAACGCCCACCAGGGCGCTGAACTTGCGCTTGCACGCGTTGCAACGATACTCGAAGATGGGCATTGGAGGTAACCACGCCGGGCGGGTTCACCGCCGAGGCATAAGCCGAGCGGCGCGCTCCACACTGTGGTGGCAGCGCGCCGCGTTAAGGGCTAGCCGATCGCCCAACTGCCAACGGGTGGCAGATCGGGCGGGGAACTACATATCGTAGTCGTTGTAGCCGCCACCGGGACCGCCCGCGGGGGTCTTCTCCTTCTCGGGCTTCTCAGCAACCAGCGCCTCGGTGGTCAGGATCATGGCGGCGATGCTGGCCGCGTTCTGCAGGGCGCTGCGCGTGACCTTCACGGGGTCAACGATGCCGGCCTTCACCATGTCCACGTACTCGCCGGTTAGCGCGTTGAGACCATGGCCCTTCGGCAGGCCCTTCACCTTCTCCACCACAACGCTGCCCTCAAGGCCGGCGTTGTTGGCGATGGTGCGCAGCGGCTCCTCCAGGGCGCGCTTGACGATGTTCATGCCGATGCCCTCATCGCCCTCCAGCTTATGCTCTTGCAGGGCGGGGAGGATGTCCACCAGCGTAACGCCGCCGCCCGCCACGATGCCCTCCTCAACGGCCGCGCGCGTGGCCGAGAGGGCGTCCTCAAAGCGGTGCTTCTTCTCCTTGAGCTCGGTCTCGGTGGAGGCGCCAACTTTGATCACGGCCACGCCACCAGCCAGCTTGGCGAGGCGCTCCTGCAGCTTCTCCTTGTCGTAGGAGGAGTCGGTCTCCTCGATCTGCTTCTTGATCTGGTTGATGCGGCCCATAACCGCCTCGCGGCTGCCGGCGCCCTCAACGATGGTGGTCTCCTCCTTGGTAACGGTGACCTTCTTGGCGCGGCCCAGCATGCTGAGGTCCACGTTCTCAAGCTTGATGCCGAGGTCCTCGGAGAGGAATTTGCCGTTGGTGAGGATGGCGATATCCTCTAGCATGGCTTTGCGCCTGTCACCGAAGCCGGGCGCCTTCACGGCAACGCAGTTGATGATGCCGCGGATCTTGTTCACAACCAGGGTGGCCAGCGCGTCTCCGTCAACGTCTTCCGCGATGATGACCAGCGGCTGGCGGGCCGAGGCGACCTTCTCGAGCAGGGGCACCAGGTCGGCGGCTGCGGAGATCTTCTTCTCGTGGATGAGGATGAGCGGATCCTCGAGGACGGCCTCCATGCGCTCGGGGTCCGTCACAAAGTAGGGCGAGATGTAGCCCTTGTCGAACTGCATGCCCTCAACCACCTCAAGGGTGGTCTCGCGCCCTTTGGACTCCTCAACTGTGATGACGCCGTCCTTGCCAACCTTGTCCATCGCGTCGGCAATGATCTCGCCGATCTCGGGGTCGTTGCCGGCGATGGAGGCCACGTGGCTCACTTCCTCGCGGCCGGTAACCGGGATGGAGAGCTTCTTGATCTCCTCCACGGCCTTCTCAACGCCGATCTCGATGCCGCGCTTGACCGCCATGGGGTTGGCGCCTGCGGCCACAACCTTCAGGCCCTCCTGAACGATGGCCTGAGCGAGGACGGTAGCCGTGGTGGTGCCGTCACCGGCCACGTCGTTGGTCTTTGACGCCACTTCGCGAACGAGCTGAGCACCCATGTTCTCGTACGGGTCCTTCAGCTCCACCTCCTTGGCAACGGTTACGCCGTCCTTTGTAATGGTCGGCGAGCCCCATTTCTTATCAAGGACCACGTTGCGGCCCTTGGGACCGAGGGTCACCTTTACAGCGGCCGCCACTGTGTTGGCGCCGCGCTCAAGCGCCCTTCTGGCCTCCTCATCGAACACCAGCATCTTGGCTGCCATTCGCTCTGTCTACCTCCCTCCAACACTCCGGCCTGCAGCGCGGAGCTACTCCTTGATGGCGTAGATGGAGTCCTCTTCAAGAATGATGTAGTCCTCGCCATCCACGGTGACCTCGTTGCCACCGTACTTGGCGTAGATGACAACATCCCCCACTTTCACGGCCGGGGGCTGCCGCTCGCCGTTGTCCAACACGCGGCCGGGCCCAACGGCAACCACAGTGCCCTTCTGCGGCTTCTGCTTGGCTGTATCAGGAAGCACAATGCCACCGGCGGTGGTCTCCTCCTCTTCGGAGGGCTTCACCACAACCTTGTCACCCAGCGGCTTTATCAAGAGTTTCACCTCCCACGGAAAGTGTGGCTTCGGCTTTTGCCGGAACGGGACACTGACCCACGGATTAGCACTCTCATGGGTAGAGTGCCAACACCGGGCACATTCTAGCACCCGCATCCGCAATTCGTCAAGGGCTCAACCGGCTTGTCGAAGCGCACAGATCGCCAGGCCTGCGCGGTCAAACAGTGGTAGATGGCAACCGCCCTCAACCTTTGGGTCTGCGCGTGCGGCCCCCAGCCTTCAGCATCGACAGCCTTCTGCCGATACAGTAGCCGGAGGTACCGGTTAGATGCGTGATGCAAACAAGGCCGATGTTGCCCGCCAATCGTGGCAGTCCACCAACGAGCACCGTTTGCGCGACTACCGCGCCCAGCAGATCCTCAAGAGCATCCACGATGAGGTGCACCGCCACAGGGTGGTGCAGACGCTGCTCTACCCAGCCAGAAAGGCCGGCTAATCCACTCCGTGCTGCGGGGGCGGTTACGGCATCAGCAGGCCGCCGTTGACGTGGAACACCTGCCCAGTGGCGTACGCGCACTCGTTGGACGCCATGAACACCATCCACCGCGCCACTTCCTCGGCGGTGCCGGGCCTGCCCATCGGGATCCCGCTCACAAGCGCCTGGAACACCTCCGGAGTAGATACCTTCTCGTGGAACGGGGTCTGTATGATGCCGGGCGCCACGCAGTTCACGGTGATGTTGTGTCCCACCAACTCCTTCGCGATGTTCTTGCTGAACGCCTCGATGGCCGCCTTGGATGCCGCGTAGTGCGCAACCCCCACTCCACCGCCGTTGCTCGCCGCGATGGATGAGACGTTTATGATGCGGCCGCCGCCCTGCGCCTTCATGATGGGCGCCACCGTTTGGCAGAACAGAAACACGCTTCGGAGATTGATGGCCAGCACGCGCTCGAACTCCTCGTCGCTTATCTGCTCAAGCGGCCTGCGGGCAATGGCCCCTCCGGCGTTGTTGATCAGCACGTCTATTCTGCCGAAACGCTCCGTGGTGGCCGCAACCGTGCGCTCCACGTCGGGGCGACTGGATGCGTCGGCCTTCACAAGGATGGCGTCGGCACCCGCCGCTCGCACATCCTCCAGCACGGCGCGCGCCGCATCGTCGCAGCTGAGGTAGTTCAGCGCCAGGTTATCGCCCAACGCCGCGAACGTCCGGGCCGCAGCCGCCCCTATCCCCGTGCTGGCCCCGGTTATCAACACCGTCCGCTTTGGCATCTGCCGGTCTCCTTTCTTCAGGCGCGTGTGCTATGCCCTAAGGCGCGTCCGAACGCGTTCCATCGCCTCCTCGGTTGCCTCACGGCTGGCGAACGCAGTTAGGCGCACGAACCCCTCGCCGCTAGGCCCGAAGCCCACCCCCGGCGTAACCACCACGTTCGCCTCCGTGAGCATCCTGTCGAAGAACTGCATTGAGGACACGCCGTCGGGCGTCTTGGCCCAGATGTAGGGCGCATTCACGCCGCCGTAAGCTTTCAGACCCACGGCCGTCAGCGCCTCTCGGATGATGCGGGCGTTCTCCATGTAGCTTTGAACCAGCGCGTCACACTCACGGCGGCCATCCTCGGTATGAGTGGCGGCGGCGGCAACCTGCACCGGGTAAGAGACCCCGTTGAACTTGGTGGACTGCCTGCGGAGCCACAGCGCGCCCAATGGGTACGGCTTGCCGTCTGCAGTGGCGCCCATCAGCTCCTTTGGCACCACGGAGTAGGCGCATCGGGTGCCAGTGAAGCCAGCGGTCTTGGAGTAGCTGCGGAACTCCACCGCCACCTCCTTGGCCCCAGGCACCTCGTAGATGGTGTGGGGCACGTCCTCGTCTCGGATGTACCGCTCGTACGCCGAGTCGTACAAGATCACCGCCCCATGCTCGCGTGCGTACTCCACCCAACGGCTGAGGTCGGCCCTGGTTAGGGCGACGCCGGTGGGGTTGTTGGGCGAGCAGAGGTAGATGAGCTGAGCGGGCTTGGGTGGCAGCGGCGGCTTAAGTGAGTTGGCCTCCGTGCACGGGAGGTAGATCACACGGCTGTAGCGGCCATCGGGCTGCAGGTCGCCAGCGCGGCCGGCCATCACGTTGGTATCCAGGTACACGGGGTACACCGGGTCGGCGATGGCTACGATGCAATCCGGGCTGAACAACTCCTGGAAGTTGGCGGTATCGCACTTGGCGCCGTCGCTTATAAACACCTCGTCTATGGACAGATCGACGCCTCGCGGTCGGTAGTCGGTGTCCACGATGGCCTGGCGAAGGAACTCGTAGCCCTGCTCTGGGGGATAGCCCCGGAAGGTCTCGTCGTGGGCCATCTCTTCAACGGCGGCGTGCATTGCTTTGATGACCGATGGCGGCAACGCTCGGCTGATATCCCCGATGCCCATCGAGATGATTCGCGCGCCAGGGTTGGCTTGTTCATAGGCTGTAACGCGCTTCTTGATCTCGGAGAACAGGTAGGCACCAGGCAGCTTGAGGTAGTTATCGTTGATACGCACCATCTGTCATCCTCACTCTTCGGCTTAGTTGCCGCGAATCGATGCGGCACGGCCCGCGTCACCGCGCGGGCCTAGCCATACGTTCGCTCCGGGCGCAGTTCATTCCTTCGCTCCTCGCGCACACGCGCACACCTTGCCGGGCAGCCAATGTACGGGCTGGAGACATGGGAGGTAGGTCGCAAGTAGGATGGAGCGGCAAGACCCTGCAAGCAGAGCTGAACGCCTCTTCTCCTCACCGCATGCCATCGGTTGCGGGCGAGTGGTGAAGGCAACGCCCAGTCCACTTCCCCCCCCCCCCCCCCCCCCCCCCCCCCCCCCGGGCGCCGGGGGGGGGGGGGGGGGGGGGGGGGGGGGGGGGGGGGGGGGGGCGCGCGCCCCCC